>Ga0209579_10000128_pt1 | contig 126142 bp, 113 predicted proteins | sample Coa_R1_2_FD_187152 | JGI IMG/M metagenome (GOLD analysis project Ga0209579, IMG submission 187152) | Surface soil microbial communities from Centralia Pennsylvania, which are recovering from an underground coalmine fire - Coalmine... | ecosystem: Environmental > Terrestrial > Soil >... | reverse complement strand
AAGGGCCAGTTCTTCCAGGAAGATCCGACGAGCACGAGCACGTCCTATCCGCAGCGGCTCGACAAAACCACGGACTTTTACGCTCAGGGCGTGAGCGTCGGTCTGCAGGCGAAGTTCTGAACATCGCCGCGACGCCTCGTCTCCGTGCCAGTGACATTTCTTGACAAATGTCACTGTTTGCGATATGGCTATTCCAAGATTCGCTTCATCGCGGGTCTGCCTTCCGGCAGGCCTCAAGACGGAGCGAGAGCGGTTTGCGCCGCGGCGGCCGGCCGCCTCGGGAACAATCGCGGTGGAGCGCCGGGAGGCGCAGCGCGCCCGAAGCAGGCGGTTTGCGCAAGCGAATCGTTCTGTGGCGCGCGCCGCGCCCGAAGCGCGAGCGAGTGGTAACATTCGCCCGCGTGGCGCGGCCCACGACTCTGGCGCCTCCCGGGGCTCCATTGCTTTCGTTCGTTCGTCGCGCTTCTTGAAATGTCAGCAAAGCTCGGACGCAAAGGCGCCGCGAGACCGCTTTGCCATGTCGTGTTCGATTCGCACACTGTGGCGAATGCGCTTGCATGCCTGCGGCGCGTCGATGGCGCTTGATGGCTTCACTTTAAGAATTACGTCATTCCCGGTACCCTATTCGGCACGGCGCCATTTGTGAGGAAATAGAATGAAATTCGGTATCGGTCAGCCGGTGCGGCGCTTCGAAGATTTGCGCCTGATTACCGGGCGAGGGCGTTACACCGACGACGTGGTCCTGCCGCGGATGGCGCACGCCTTCGTGCTGCGGTCGCCGATGGGCCACGCCGCCATCAAACGCATCGATGCGACCGCGGCGCGGAACATGCCCGGCGTGCTGTTTGTCGGTACCGGAGAGGACGTGCGCGCCGACGGCCTCGGCGATATCCCGTGCGTAACGCCGCTGGTCGGCCGCGACGGCAAGCCGCGCTACGACACGCCGCGTCCCGTTCTCGCACAAGGCAAGGTGCGGCACGTCGGGCAGCCGGTGGCGGTGATCGTCGCCGAGACCTTGATTGCGGCGCGCGACGCCGCCGAGGCCATCGAAGTCGAGTATGAATCGCTCCCGGCTGTCACCGAGGCGAAGGATGCGCTCGCTCCCGGCGCGCCGCAGTTGTTCGACCACATTCCCGGCAATCTCGTCTTCGATTGGGACAACGATGCTGGCGACGCCAAGGCGACCGACGCCGCGTTCGCCAAGGCGGCGCGCGTCGTCGCGCTTGACCTCGTCAACAACCGGGTCGTCGCCAATTCGATGGAGCCGCGCAATGCCATTGCCGACTACGATCCGGCGACCGGCCGCTCGACGCTCTATACCGGGACCCAGGGCCCGCATTTCGTGCGCGATCCGCTGGCCGAGCTTGTGCTCAAGATTCCGAAGGACAAGCTCCGGCTGATCACGCCCAATGTCGGCGGCGGCTTCGGCATGAAGGCGTTTGTCTATCCCGAGCAAGTGCTGGCCGTCTGGGCGAGCCGCAAGATTTCGCGGCCCGTGAAATGGCAGGAGGATCGCTCGGAAGGCTTCGTGTCGGACAACCAGGGCCGCGATCACACCACGCGCGCCGAGCTCGCACTCGACGGCAAGGGGCGCTTCCTTGGCCTGCGGGTCTCGATCCTCGCCAATCTCGGCGCCTATCTGTCGCCATTCGGCAGCTTCGTGCCGACGCGCTCCACCGATCTTGTCTCCGGCCTCTATGCGATCGGCGCGATCCACGTCAACGTCAAAGGCGTATGCACCAATACGGTTGCGGTCTGCGCCTATCGCGGCGCCGGGCGGCCGGAGGCCGGCTATCTGCTGGAGCGCCTCGTCGACGCCGCGGCGCGCGAGCTCGGCATGGCGCCGGACAAAATCCGCAGGATCAATTTCGTGCCGCCGTCGGCCATGCCTTACACGTCGGCGACAAAGCTTCTGCTCGACTCCGGCGAGTTCGAGACGATCATGGATATGTGCATGACGGCCGCGGAATGGTCGTCGTTTGCCAGGCGGCGCAGGCAAAGCGAACGCGCCGGAAAACTGCGCGGCATCGGCATGGCGACCTATACCGAGCGCTGCGGCGGCGGCTTTCCGGAAACGGCATCGATCGAGTTCAAGGACAATCGCGTCGAACTGGTCATGGGCAACCAGGAATACGGCACGGGGCTTCTGACGGCCTACAAACAGGTGGTGTCGGATCAACTCGGCATCGATGCCGACCGCATCGACGTCATCATGGGCGATACCGACCGCACACCGTCAGGCCTGACCGGCGGCTCGCGCGCGCTCGCGGTCGGCGGCGCGGCGCTTTACGAGGCGAGCCAGAGCATCATAAAGAAGGGAACGCAACTGGCGTCGCACCTTCTCGAAGTCGGCGCGCAGGACATCGTGTTCGCCGATGGCGCATTCGCTGTGCCCGGCACCGATCTGCGCCTCGATCTCATGGAGGTGGCGAAAGTGGCGCGCGATCCGGCGAAATTGCCGCCCGGCATGGAGCCCGGCCTCGATACGACGCACACCCGCGTGCCGCCGGCGCAGACCTTTCCCAATGGCTGCCACATCGTCGAGGTCGAGATCGACCCCAATACCGGCGCAGTCGCCATCGACCGCTATACCGTGGTCGACGATTTCGGCCGCACCATCAATCCGCTGATGCTGGAGGGCCAGGTCCACGGCGGCATCGTACAGGGCATCGGCCAGGCGCTGCTGGAGCACGCGGTCTACGATCACGACAGCGGGCAACTGCTGGCCGGCTCGTTCATGGATTACGCCATGCCGCGCGCGGAGGACATTCCAAGCTTTGCCTTCTCGACGCACAACGTACCGACCAAGGGCAACCCGCTCGGCGTCAAAGGCGCGGGCGAGGCCGGCGCCGTCGGAGCGCCGCCGGCGGTCATCAATGCGATCGTCGATGCGCTCAATCGCCGCTCCGGCGTTCGCCATATCGACATGCCCGCGACGCCGCGCCGCGTCTGGGAGGCGCTGCGCGCGGCGCATTAGGGCACATCCATTTTCGGCGATAAATGCTATTCTGGCGCCGATCGGTGGGATACGGCGCACCGCGCCGTTTGAGGAGCACATCATGGCGTTCGAATTGCGACGCAGAACATTCTTGCAATTGGCAATGGGTACCGCGGCCGGTATCGGCGCCTTGTCGCCTTATGCCCGCGCCGCCGGCAGCGACGCGGCAACCGTCGCCTGGCCGAACGACGTGCCGTCATGGGACCCCAATCAGCGTTTCACGCCGGATGCGCAGCCGATCTTCAAGGCGGTTTTCGACCAGCCGCTCGACCAGGACCCGCAGCTCAAATTGATTCCGCATCTCATCAAAAGCTGGACCCTCGCGCCCGACGCACTGAGCATGGCGGTCGAGTTGCGCGACGACGTGGCGTTTCACAACGGCGACAAGATGACGACGGAGGATTTCCGGTACACGTTCCTCGAGCGCAACAAATCCGGCGTCAAGCTCGACATCGCGAACTCGATGCGCAAGGTGGACGATATCGTCATCGAATCGCCGACCAGGGCGACGATGAAGTTCAACGCCCCGGCGCCGACCATGCCGCAATGGATGGCGTTCCTCGGCAGCTACATGGTGCCGAAAAAATATATCGAAGGGCAGGGACTCGATAATTTCCTTAAAAATCCGGTCGGCACCGGCCCCTACAAGCTCGCCGAATACGAGCTGAACTCGCGCATCGTGCTGGAGCGCAATGACGCCTATTGGGGACCGAAGCCGAAGATCGCGCGCATCACCATCCAGATCGTCAAGGATCCGTCGGCGCGGGTCGCGGCCATCCAGTCCGGCGAGACCGATTTCACCATCAACGTTCCGGTGCGCGAGGTCGAGCGCTTCCAGAAGGAGCCCGGCCTTGCCGCCGAGCTCGATCCGATCACCCGCGTGATCTTGCTGCAAATGCGCGCCGATCTCGCTTTCGCCGACAAGAACGTCCGGCTTGCCGCGCACCACGCCATCGACAAGGCCGCGCTGTCGCGGGCGTTCTACGGCGGCGTCGCGGTGCCGCTTTCGGTGCTGGCGACGCCGGGCACGCCCGGCTATCTCACCGATTTTTCTTTCAAATACGATCCGTCGCTGGCCAAGTCACTGCTGGCTAAATCGAACTTCAGTCCGGCCAATCCGGTCAAGATCGGCTTCGCCACCACCAACGGCCAATTCCCCAGCGACTACGACATCGCGCGCGCCATAGCGCAGATGTGGAAGCAGGTCGGTATCGACGCCGATATCCAGGTCATCGAGTACGCCAAATATTTCGAGCTCAACCGCGGCAACAAACTGCCGGAGACGACACTCTACAGCTGGGACAATGCCACCGGCGATCCGGAGATTTTCTCGGGCTACCAGCTCAATCCGAAAATGCCGTTCTCGCCGTGGAAGGACGAGGATATCGGCAACCGGGTGCTGGCGCTGTTCGGCGTTGCCGACTACGACAAACGCATTGCCGGATACAAGGATCTGGAACGCTATGCGGTGGAGAATGGCGCCACCGTGCCCTTGCTGCAAAGCGTGGTGACGGTCGTGCACAAGAAGAACCTGGCCTACACCAAATACGCCAATGGCTGGGTGCTGCCGCAAACCATGCGGTGGAGTTGATGAGTCCTGTCATGCTCCGCGACGGCGGGGCATCCAGTATTCGCAAGCGATGCAGGAACGGCTGGACGATCGTGATCGCTGGATCACCCGCATTCGCGGGTGATGACACGTGAAATGGTTACGACCGTCCTCAAGCTGATCGCGCGCCGTCTGCTTGTAGCAATCCCGATCTTGCTGATCGTCTCGGCGCTGCTGTTTTGCGTGCTGCGCATGCTTCCTGTCGATCCGGCGGCGATGTCGCTGCCGCCGAATGCGACCATCGAGGAAGTCGAAGCCAAGCGGCGCGAGATGGGACTCGACAAGCCGTTGCCGCAGCAATACCTGATCTGGATCTCCGATGCGTTGCACGGCGACTTCGGCCGCTCCATCGCGCTGCGCCGCGATGCGGGATCGCTGGTCGCCGCGACCTTGCCTGCCACTATCCAGCTCGCTGTGTGCGCGATGATCATCGCAGCGATCCTGGGTGTGGGCGGCGGATTGCTGTTGTTTCACGTCCGCGGCACCCTGCTCGAACCTGTTGTCGATTTGGTTTCCGTGCTGCTGCTGTCGATCCCGGAATTTCTCTGGGGTTTGATTCTGCTGTTCGTGTTCGGCGTTGCCTTGCAGGTTTTGCCGTTTACCGGCGAGGTGTCGCCGGGGCTGCCGATTCCGCACGTCGCCGGATTTCTCCTGCTTGATTCGCTTCTGGTCGGACGTCTCGATGTCTTTCTCAGCGCATGCAGCCACCTGATCCTGCCTGCCGTCGCGCTCGGGCTGGCTTTCTCGCCGACCATCATGCGGGTTTTGCGCTCGAGCCTGTTCGACATTTATCACGAGGACTACATCGCGCAGGCGCGGCTGCGCGGTCTCTCGGAATCGCGGATCCTGCTTCGCCATGCGCTCAAGAATGCGTCGCTGCCCACGCTCACGCTTGCCGGCGTGCAGTTCGGGATCTTGTTCGGTGGCACCTTGCTGGTCGAGGTGATTTATTCCTATCCCGGAATGGGCAATCTGATGGTGGACGCAGTTCGCAACGCCGATCTGCCGCTCATTCAGGCGATCGGGCTCACGTATTGCGTCGTCGTGCTGATCATCAACACCATGGTCGACAGTTTTTACGTCGTGCTCAATCCGAAGCTGCGGGTGCGCTGATGAGCGCCGTGCTCCGGTCGCTGCGCTCAGCCCGGGTCCTGATCGCGCTCGGCATGATTTTCTGCATCGCCTGTTGCGCGGTGTTTGCCGGTTACCTGGCGCCGCATGATCCGGGCGATCAGAACCTGCTCGCGATCCTCACGCCGCCGGCGTGGGCCGAAGGCGGCGATCCGAGCTATCCGCTCGGCACCGACAGTCTTGGCCGTTGCGTGCTGTCGCGCCTGATCTACGGTGCGCGCACCGCGATGCTGGTCGCAGTGTTCGCCTCGCTCGGCGCGATGATTATCGGCTCGATCCTGGCGCATGTTTCCGGCTATTTCGGCGGCGCGATCGACTGGATCATCGGTCGCCTGGTCGATGTCTGGATGTCGTTTCCGCCGGTGATCCTGTCGCTCATCCTCATGGTCGGGCTCGGTGTCGGGCTCGGCAAGGTCATCCTGGCCGTCGTTCTGGTCGATTGGACGCGGTTCTGCCGCGTGCTGCGCGCCGAAGTGCTGGTCGTGACCCGGCACGATTACGTCGCCGCGGCGCGGCTCCTTGGCTTCACCCATTGGCAGACCATCGTCCGCGAAGTCCTGCCGGCGACGCTGCCATTGCTGATAACGCTGCTCAGCCTCGAAATGGCGATCGCGGTCGTGGTCGAGGCGATCCTGTCCTTTGTCGGGCTGGGCGTTGGCGCCGACCAGCCGGCATGGGGCCAGATGATCGCCGATGCGCGGCAATACGTTTATCAGTCGCCGTGGAATCTGCTGTTGCCGATCCTTGCGATCTTTTTGACCGTCCTCGCGTTCAATCTGCTCGGCGACGGGCTGCGCCGCACGCTCGATGTGCGGCTCGCGGAAACGGGACGCTAGGCCGTGCTCGCTTTGCAGGCCAAAGACCTGACGATAGGCGCCACGATCGATGGCGCTGTCGTGCCGGCTATACGGGGCCTCTCATTCGACCTCGCACCCGGCAAGATTCTCGGCCTGGTCGGCGAATCGGGCGCCGGAAAGACCATGGTCGGGCGCGCCATCGCGCAACTGCTGCCGGCCGGTTTTGCCGTCACCTCTGGCTCGCTGCTGTTCGAAGGCGAAGATCTGGCGCGGATGGCTTCGGCACGGCGGCGGGCGCTGCTCGGCCGCGCCGTTGCGTTTATTCCGCAAGCGCCGATGACCGCGCTCAATCCGGTGCTGACGATCGGCGCGCAATTTGACGAGCATCTGTCGCGGCTCGGCGGCGACGGCCGTGAAGCGCGCCGTGAGCGTGCGCTCGCCATGCTGGCCGCGGCGCGATTGCCGGACGCCGGCGGATTGCTTCTGCAATATCCGCACCAATTATCAGGCGGTATGTGCCAGCGCGTGCTGATCTCGCTTGCCTTCGCCAGCAATCCGCGCCTTGTGATCGCCGACGAGCCGACCACCGCGCTCGACGTCACCATGCATCCGCCGATATTGCGGCTGATCGCCGAGATGCAGCGGCAGCACGGCACCGCGGTCATTTTCATCACCCACGACCTGCGTCTCGCCGCGCAATTGTGCGACGACGTGGCCGTGATGTACGCCGGGCGTGCGGTCGAAAGCGGACCGGCTCGCGCCGTGCTGTCGACGCCGGCGCACCCCTATACGCGCTGTCTCCAGCTCGCCAACCCGTCGATGCGCGCCGACCGCCGCGCGCTCTATGTCATGCCCGATCAGATGCCGGGCCTGCGCCAGCTTCGCGACATGCCGGGGTGCCATTTCGCGCCGCGCTGCCCCTTGGTCACCGAAGATTGTCGCCGCGGCGAGCCGCCGGCGATTGCCGTTGCGCCCGGCCGGCTAGCCGCCTGCATCCGCGCCGAAGCGGCGCAGGGCATCGGCGCGGCGGGCGAGGCACCACCCATTCCGGCAGTCTCCGCGCGGCCGGTGTTGCAGGTCGAAAACTTGCAGAAGCGCTACGAGATCGGCGGCGGACTGTTGCGCAGCGCGCGCACAGTCACGGCCGTCAACGGCGTGTCTTTCAGCATTGCCGAAAACGAATTTGTCGCGCTCGTCGGCGAAAGCGGCAGCGGCAAGAGCACGACTGCCAAGCTCCTCGCGGGGCTTGAGCAGCCGAGCGGCGGCAGAGTCTTGATTGACAATGAGGACCTCAGCGGCGCCGTGCTGCGCCAAGGCGAGCGCCGCGCCGAGCGCGTGCAAATGGTGTTTCAGGACCCGCAATCCGCGCTCAACCCGCGCCGCCGCATCGCCAGCATCGTCACGCAGGCCATGGAAGCCGGCAGCCGGCATGCCACCTGGGATGAACGGCTCGAGCGAACGCGGCAATTGCTCGCCGAGGTCGGCATGTCGCCGGATTTTGCCGCGCGGCTGCCGGGCCAATTGTCGGGCGGTCAGCGCCAGCGTATCAACATTGCGCGCGCGCTGTGCAACGTTCCCAAAGTCCTGGTCGCTGATGAGATCGTGTCGGGCCTCGACGTTTCCATACAGGCGCAGCTTTTGAATCTCCTGGCGCGGCTGCGCGCCGAGCTAGGGTTCGCCATGCTGTTCATCTCGCATGACTTGTCCGTGGTGCGCCATCTGTGCAGCCGCGTGCTGGTGATGTATCGCGGCGAGATCGTCGAGGAAGGGCCTGTCGAGAAGGTGTTCACCGATCCGCGGCACGCCCATACGCGCGCGCTGCTGTCGTCGGTTCCGCCCGACGAGCCCTCGGAACGGTGGGCGGCGTTCGCGAGCTGAGGTGCGCGCGCTCCGTCGCGGGCATCCCGACGACCCGGGCAGTGCCTATCGGATCGAGATGGCCGGAACAAGTCCGACCATGACGGGCAATTATCTCAACCGTGGTTCAGAAATTCCTCGAGCGCCTGGGACGACGGCAGGGCAAAACCTGACTGCGGGTGGCGGCTTGCGATTGGTAATCCGAGGCGCTTCAACTTCACCGCCATCTCGGCCGCTTTGATCACCACGGTGACGCCGTTGAGAATCGGTGCGCCGTCGACGTTGGCACCCGGATCGTTGCCGAACAGCATCATCGGAATGCCACCGGTCGGCACTATGACATCGGCGCCGGCGTCGATCAGGCGGCGCGCCTCGCTCTCGAAGATGGTCCACAGTTCCGCTTTTTTGGCTGGCGCGGCGAAAGCCTCCATGTAGTCCGCGATGCTGGCGTTGATGGCGCGAATACCGGCGATACGTTGTTGCAGCCCATAGCGGTGGATCTGCTCGGCATGGGTCGCAATGAAGGCGGGATTGATCGCAAGCAGGCCGAGCTTGCGGCCGATCGTGCAGGCGTGCAGCAGGGTTGCTTCGCCGAGGCCAATGACGGGAATATTCACCGACGCACGCGCATCGTAGAGTCCGACATCCTGAAAATGGTTCATGAAGAAGACGTCATAATTCTCGCGCTCGGCCAGGATGGCGCTGCGGACCACCGCGCGCGAGAAGCGGTGCTCGGAGAGCGCATGCACGGTCGTGACCGAGGGTGTCATGGTCTTGAATTCAAGCTCGAAACTGGGATCGGTACACGCCTTCATGTGCGGCAGCAGCGCCGCCAGGTAATTGCGGTGGCCGACCTGATCGGTCGCACCCTGCGCCCAGATGCGAAACATCTTCGTAGCGGTCAATTCGCCCTCCCAACCCCTGAGCATGACGGACCTTGCCGCAATGGTAAATGCCGCGCCGCAGTGAAATGATGCGAAGTGCCAGAAGCGGCAGTGAGCAGTTGCGGCAAAGCAATGACCAATTCGCAGGTCATACTGGGTTGTTGTTCGGCACGCTGGCGCTGCATCACCGGTAGGCGCGCCGGCGCCTGGATGCCCGACAGATAAATGCGGTCGGAGGGGAGGGTGTACTTGTCCTCCAGGCTCGCGCGCGCCAGATCCACACGCATTCTCCAGTTAGCGGCGCTATGGCCCGCCATTCCGCCTCCGTCCTATGACGAAACGGCAATCCTCGCAAAGTTGGGAATCCAGATGGCTGAATTCTTGTCACCAAATGGCTTGGCCCGCCCGTCGAGAGCGCAAACTGCAATCCATGCACAGATGACGGCATCAAGCGCATCCTCGTATGCCTTCATTTCTACACGGCTTGGTTCGATCTTTAGTATTGGTAGGGCCGTCCGTACGCCTGCAATATCTCGTTCGAGCAAGTCTATAATTTCACTCCACTGAACAATCAGACGAGTGCGTCGCTCCGCAGGTGTCATCAGGGGCCAATAACTTCGGGCCCTTGAAACCTTATACGGTAGGCGCTCTTGAGCTCCTGTGAGTTCTACCAATGCCGGATGAGGATAGACCTCGATGACGCCTCGCCGCAGCGGTAGTTCGGTACGAAGTGGGTAGCCGGCTCGCTCGAAGCCGGTCCTCAAATTAGTACTGATTGGACCGGGGCGAGCAGAATTCGGTGAATGCGTCCCACACTTACGCGCACCATACGCAACAGATACGGCGTTGTCGGATACGCGGCGCTTGGTGATAGGTGTCCGGGCTAGTGGCATGTCAATCGCCACCAACTCGACCGAAGCCCTACAAAGTTGTGAGGCGGAGGCGAGGAGGGCAGCCGCGTCGGGTACAAAATCTTCTGAGAATTGCGCCGTAGGCTGGCGATCATCGTTTAAACTTTGGAAGGAACGATATGATGTGGCGGCTGCAATTAATTGCCATCCGCCGCCATGATCGGCCGCTACTGCGACGCCACTAGGCTTTGTTTTGGTCCAAGCGGCATCAATTCCCAGCACCACTGTCACTTTGCGGCACCCCACCGGTATTCGCCATAGCCTCAAAGCTATTGTAGCCAAATCAGGCGCTGCTATTAACTTGGGGATGGCTCGATCGGACTACGTCTATGAGATCACCTGTAGCGGCGGCCAGGATCACGAGGACGCCGCGCAGGCTTGGGCGGATCAGGATGCATCGCCGCTCTGGACCGCGCTGCCCGGACTGACCGCGGTCGATCTGTACCTGCCGGTGCGTGGCGGCACGCATGACCCGTTCAATAATGACGGGCCGGGACCGCTGCTCATGGCCATGCTGCAATTTCCGACCTTGGCGAAACTCGAAGCCGGCCTCGCCGACCCGCGCGTCCACGATAGTCTCGCCGGACGGCCGGCCAATGTCGCCGTCACTGGCACCAGTTTCGAACGGCGGTTCTATCCGGTCACCGGCACGCCCAATCCGGGGCCGCTGCGCGCGCCGTTTTCCTATGTGGTGCGCTACCACCATCCCGCGGAAAACGTCGAGGAGTTCGTTTCGCATTATATCGCCGACCATCCGCCGATCCTCGGCAAGCTGCCGGAGATCCGCTCGGTGCTGTGCTATCTGCCGATCGAACAGACTGCGGCGGCGATCCTGCCGCCGGCCGATTACATGGTCGGCAACGAAGTGGTGTTCGACTCGCCAGAAGCGTTCAATGCGGCGATGGCGTCGCCGGTGCGGCTCGAATTGCGGGCGCACTTCAAGAGCTTTCCGAAGTTCACCGGCAAGAATACGCACTTTCCGATGATGCGGCGGCAGATGGTGCCGCGCTAATCCGCCTTGGTTCCCGGGATCACTCCTGTATTTGGTGCCCGCAGCATCGTTTTCATTGCGCCGCCAGCCGGGCCGAACGACGCGCCAGCAAATAGAATGCGGCGACGTGGGTGATCATCAGCACGGGCACGTAGATGATCGGGATCGCGTATGTCGCGCCCAACTCTCCTGCCAGCGCCGCAAGGCCAACCTGGTTGCCGTGGTAATAGTCGACGATGATGTCGACCGCTCCGACGAGATTGAAGGCCACCACGAACAACCAAAAGACCGGACGTATTCTCACCGTCAGAAGCGCCAGCATGGCCAACAGCCCGGTAGCAAAGTCGCCATAGGCGGCGAACGTGGCGAAGCTTGCGGGCAGATCGGCGCTGACGACGCCCGGAACGAGGAACACCAGCCCGAAGAAGCGGAAGCTATGCAATGTGGCGATGGCGCGCTGCGCTTCGACAATGTCCATGGACTTGAGCCAGGGCAGGATATACGCGCCGAAGCAAAGCAGCCACGGCACGTAACCGAGAACGAGATGGATCTGGAAGATCGTTGCAGAGGACATCGGAATCTCCAATCATGTGTCAGTTGGCGGTCTCGAATACCGCGGTCAGACTGCCGGGCCGGCTTTCCATCAGGTTTTCGTCCGGGGTTGCCGGAAAGGCCGTGAGCGCCTTCAGGCGCTCGGTCAGGCCCGTCGCGCGACAGCGATTGCGCACGCCATCCGCTCGGCCGTTGCGGGTTCCACATACGACCGCTTCTTGCGAGCGACTATTCGCGATAATGTTGACGGGCTATGAAGCAGAACTTCACAGTCCGGCATGGCGCGCTCGACGGAGTCGAAGCGTTCTTAAGCGTCGCGCAGCACCTGAGCTTTCGCCGGGCGGCAGCCGAGCTCGGTGTGACGCCATCGGCGATCAGCCAGGCTGTGCGGGCGCTTGAGGCGCGCGTCGGCGCCGTGCTTTTCATACGTACAACGCGCAGTGTCGGCCTGACCGAAGCCGGCGAGCGATTCCTGTCGCGCGCCAAGCCGGCCTTCGAGGAACTCGTTGCCGCAAGCGTGGTCGCGCGCGAATTCGGACAGCGGCCGGCCGGACGGTTGCGCCTGACGGTGCCACGCGCAGTGATACCGATCCTGCTCGAGCCGCTGATCGCATCGTTCTGCCAGGCCTATCCCGAGGTCGAGCTGGAGGTGGCCGCGAGCGAGGAATTGGTCGACCTCGCGGCCGAAGGCTTCGACGCCGGCATCCGGCTGGGCCAGTTCATTGCCGCAGACATGATCGCAGTCCGGCTGACGCCGCCGTTTCCGCTTGTCGTCGTTGGCAGTCCCGATTATCTGCGCCGGCGGAAGCGGCCAGAACGCATTGACGATTTGGCTCGGCACGCTTGCATACGCATGCGACGCTCGAACGGATCGATCGCGCCCTGGACCTTTCTCAAGGGCAACAAGTCGGTCGATGCGATCGTCTCAGGCCCTTTCATCGCCAATGATTATCCCACCATGCTAGGCGCAGCCGTTGAAGGTCTGGGTCTCGCGCAAGTGCCTAAGCCGATCGCCGCCGGCCTGGTGACGGCAGGAAAGCTCGTGCGCGTGCTGGAACTATTCGCGCCGATGGCGCCGGGAGTGTTTCTCTATTATCCGAGCCGCCGCCAGGTGGCGCCAAAGCTGCGCGCCTTCATCGATCACATAAAGAGCCGATCAGGAACCGCTAAAGCCCGTCGAGGCCGCGTCCTAAAGGCCACTCCCTAAGACGTCCGCGCGTTACCAGCGGCCCTGCATATATTCCTCGATGCACCCGGCCGAGGCCTTGGCATAGGTGCCGCGGCGGCTGACCACTGCGCCGGTGAAGCGGTGCAGGGCGAGCGCCATCTCGGCAGCCTTCGCAGCCACCACGATGCCGCTGAGCACCAGCGCGCCATCGATGACGAACGGACACTCGCGCGCGAACAGCAGCATCGGCAAACCGCCTGCCGGCAGGATGACCTCGGCGCCGCCGGCCACCATGGGCCGCACTTGTTCGATGAACGCGGCGCGGACGTCCGCATAGCTCGCCGGGTCGGTGAAAGCGCGCATGAAGCTGCCGAGGTCGGCGCGGATGGCGCGCACGCCGACCACCCGCTGGTCGATGCCGTGCGCCATCACCTGGCGCTCATGCCAGGTAATGAAACTCGGGTCGATGGTCACGAGGCCGATGCGGCCGCCCATGCCGAGCGCGGCAAGAAGATTAGCTTCGCCAAGACCAATCACGGGGATATCCACCGCGCCGCGGATTTCCAGAAGGCCCGGCTCCTGAAAATGGCCGATGACGAATGCGTCGTAGCCGTTGCGCTCCGCTTCGATGGCGAGGCGGATGACCTGCGCGGCGCAGCGGAATTCCGTCAGCGCGTGGAAATGACGGTCGGGTGGGTCGAGGCCGTGGACTTCGAAGCGGATATCCGGCGCCGCAACATGATGCAGAAACGCTTGCAGCCGTTCGATATAAGGTGCCTGTTCGACGGGATGGACGAAACTCTGCCACCAGATTCGGGCAGGTCCGGATGATTGAGCCATAATGCGGTCCCCGCGCTGCGACGTCATGTGTCACGATCTAAATACCAGCGGCACTTCAGGGAAACCCGTCACTGTCATGGTCCGCGAGGCGGACCATCCAGTAATCACCGCGATGCCGGCGTTTACCGGGTCATCCGCCTTCGCGGATGACGACAGCAAAATGGGTCACCGTTTATCGCCGCTGGCATACCATGAGATAAATGGCCGATGGACGATATTTTCTATGAGGACGTAGTCCCCGGCGCCGCGCTACGCGCCGGGCCCTACGTCATTCCGGAGCAGGAGCTTCTGGATTTCGCCGCGGCCTGGGACCCGCTTCCGATCCACGTCGACAAGGATTACGCCGCGCGGCACGGCGGCGTCACGGCGCCGGGGCTTTATCTGCTCGCGGTCAAGATGCGTCTCATCCACCGTTTGCCGTTCAACGGCTCGGTCATCGCCGGCGTCGGCTTCGATGAAGTGCGTTTTCATCGCCCGGCACATCCTGGCGATGCGTTGACGCTGGAGCTGACCTGGCGCGATAAGCGGCGCTCCAAATCAAAGCCCGATCGCGGCATCGTCAGCATCCACTGCGCGCTGATCAACGCGGCGGGCGAAATGGTGATCAGCCATATCGACACCATCCTGATGCGGCTGCGCGGTCCGGAGCGCAGGGATTGACCGTGGCATAAGCCAGGTTCCGAGCTTCCCGTTTTGCTCATGCATGAAATGCGGCAAGCGTAGAGCGATATGGCCCAATATCGGCGTTGGGGTAGAAGAAGCTAAAAAACAAAAAGGAACTTCTGGTGAAAAAGCTGATCGTACTTTCTGCGTTAGCCGCCTTTATCGCGATAACCGCGCCCGCCTTCGCACAGTCCTATGATCCCTCGGTCGGTACCGGAAACGTCGTGCCCGGTCCGAAAGGTGGTGTGCAGTCCGGAGCGTCTTTGGCGCGGCCTCTCTATAACTACGCGCCTTTCACAGGCGGCCATCGTTACCGGGCCAACCGCGAACGCACGAAATAGCACTCAATCCGATCGAGTATTCGCGCGGGTGGGAGAACCGCGGCGCGCCTGATGTCTCTGGGAGTATTCATGGCTGATCCGCATGAATTCCTGAAAACCTGGGTCCGCGAAAACGTCCAGGCAACGCCTCATCGCAACAAGGCCGAGGCGAGGCGCCTTGTTTACGAATGCCGGAAAGCCGCGGACCGGGCCGAGCTGAGCTGGGCGTCGGTCATCAATGCAGCGGGCGGCGATGTGCAAGGCTATGTCCTGACCGAACTGAATCGTCTCGCCGACCAGGAAGCGGAGCGCGTTTAGGGCGCCCGCTCGCGCTGTGCTGCTTCGCGATCCCAAGTGCCGGCGGTCACGCCGCGGTCGCGGAGTTTGAACTTCTGCACCTTGCCGTTCTCCGTCACCGGCAATTCGTCGACGAATTCGATGAAACGCGGAACCGCGAATTTCGCCAGTCGCGGCTGGCAGAATTCGCAGAGCGCGCGCTCAGTGAGCGCGCTGTCCGGCCGCCGCACGATGGCGGCCATCACTTCGTCTTCGGCGAGCTCCGACGGCACCGCAAAGACCGCCGCATTGCCGACGTCCGGGTGGCTCAACAGGACCTGCTCTACCTCGAACGAGGAGACATTCTCGCCGCGGCGGCGGATGGCATCCTTGAGCCGGTCGACGAAGCGGTAATAGCCGTCGGCCTCGCGCACGGCGCGGTCGCCGGTGTGAAACCAGCCGTCGCGGAACGCTTCGGAGGTCTTGTCGGGCAGGGCGAAATAGCCGGTGGCGAAAGCAAGAGGTTCGTGGGAGCGGAGCACCAGCTCGCCGGGTTCGCCGTCGGCGGCATCCTCGCCGTCCTGGCCGGCAATGCGCGCGGCGAAGCCGTCGCACACTTTTCCCATGCTGCCGGGCCGGGGCTCCGTGAATATGCCGCCGATGACGAAATTGGTCTCGGTCGAGCCGTAACCGTCGATCAGGCGGATGCCGGTGCGCTGTACGAACGCGGTGTGCAGATGCGCGGGCACGCCGGGCGCCAGCGCGAGACGGACGGCATGCGTGCGCTCCTCGGGCGACGGTTCGCGCGACAGCAGGATAGGCACCATGGCGCCGAGAAGATAGGTGATGCTGGCGCCATGCCCGATCAGCGTCGGCCAGAACCGCGAGGCGGAAAAACGCGGCTCGGCCACCAGCGTCGCACCGGTTAGCAAAGCCTGATGGAACGTGCCGAGCGCGTTGGTATGAAACAGCGGCAGCGTCGTGCAGAGCACGTCGCCTTCGCGAAGCCCGAGGTTGCGGACGCCGTGAAATCCCCACCAGAAATATTGTGTATGCGGACAGCACACACCTTTCGACGGGCCGGTCGTCCCTGACGTGTAGAGGATCGCGACCGTCTGCGCCGGATCGACTGCGGCGGCAGGATGTGCGTCGTTGCGCGGCGGGACTTCCGTGGCCGGAATGTGATTGAATGACGCCGGCGTGCCGCCGCCAATCAGCCAAACGCGTTCCAGCGCCACGTCGCTCAGATCGACATGGCGGAACGCGTCCAGCAGGTCCGTTTCGATCACAAGGAGCCGTGCTCCAGAGTTGCTTAAAATGTGCTGAAGCTGCGGCCCGCGCGCCGCGATGTTGATCGGCACCCCGATCGCGCCAAGCCAGGCGCAGCCGAGATAGGCTTCGAGAAACTCCGGCCGGTTGGAGCACATGATGGCGACGCGGTCGCCTGGACGGATTCCCGCGGCGGCGAGCGTTCCGGCAAAGCGCGCGGCGATGTCCGGCGCTTCGTCGAAGCGCCAGCTTGCACCACGGCACTTGAACAAGGTGCGGCCGCCGTAACGGCTGGCCTGCCGTTGCAGCATCGCCGGCAGCGTGCGATCGCCGGCCGGGAATGCAGTGAGAATATCGTCGGCGCTCATCTGCGCTTTTTTGGACGCTTGTTCCGCAGGCGGCCTGTCTTCGCCACAGTAGTTTTGGCGGCACGCGCGGGCGCGCTTGGCGACGACGGCACCAGCGCCAGCACGCGCAACGGGCTGCCGCTGCCTTCCTTGATCTTCAGCGGCGCGGCAACGATCACCGCGCCGGTCGGCGGCAGCAGGTCGAGATTGGTCAGGCATTGCAGGCCGAACCGGCCGGAGCCGTGCATATAGTAGTGACACGGATAGGGCGGCTTGAGATGAAAAGCCTGCCCGGCGTCGGTGCCGATTGCCTCCGAGCCAAAGCCCAGCACCTGGCGCTCGTCGACCAGGAATTTCACGGCATCGGTGTCGGGGCCGGGCGTGTGCTGGCCGGTGGCGTCGAGGTTCTGATAGGCGACAGGATCGGTGCGTTTCGACCAGTCGGTGCGCATCAGGATCCATGATCCCGCTGGGATGCGGCCGTGACGGCGCTCCCACTGTCGCAAGGCGTCGATGCCGAGCAGGAAGTCGGAGTCGGCGGCCGCTTCGCGCGAGCAGTCGATGACGCAGGCCGGCGCGATGAAACGCTCAGCCGGTATCGTATCGGTTGAGTTGTCGGGTAGATGCCGGCCCGAAATCCAGTGGATCGGCGCGTCGAAATGGGTGCCGGTATGTTCGCTGCAGGAAAAATTATTCCAGTACCAGCCCGGCCCGCGCGCGTCGTAGCGTGACGCTTCCTCGATGCGGAACGGCCACGCCTGTCCCATTTCGGGCGGCAGCACGATCTGCGGAAATTCGGGCGACAGCGTCTGCGTGAGGTCGACGACGCGGATGCGTCCGGCGGCGAGATCGGCGACCAGTTGCAGCAGCACGGGCTCACTCATCGCGTGTCCTCGTCACAGCATCGCCGGCGTGAGCGCAAGCTCGCGCTCCAGCGCCTTCGGATTGTCGCGCCAGCGCGCCAGCCAGTCCTGGGCGATGTCGCCGGGGAAAACGTCTTCCGCGCCGCCGCGCAGCGCGCCGACGATGTCGGCCGCAAGCCGCTCCGGCGCGATTTTCGGCGGCGGCAGCGCCTGACTCCATTCGTCGTCGATCGGGCCCGGAAAGACGTTGATGACGCGCACGCCGGAAGGCGCCAGTTCGGCGCGCAGGCATTGCGCGAGCGACAGGGCGGCGGCCTTCGACGCCGAATAGGTGCCGTGCGGCGGAAAATTCGACAGCGCGAAGACCGATAGCAGGTTGACCCAGGCGACCGCGCTCGATTGTCCGTCGGCGCCGCGTGTGCGCATCGCCGGGGCGAATTCCTGAGCCAGCCGCAGCAGGCCGAAATAATTGGTGTCCATCTCGGCGCGCGCCACTTCGACGCCTTCGCGCGCTGCGATGCCGTAAGTGCGGTGATGATCCGCGGTGTTGATCAAGATGTCGACACGGCTGCCGATCTCGCCGGCAAGATTTTTGACGGCGCGCGAATCGGTCAGATCGAGCGGCACCAGCGAAACCTGCGGCAGCTTCGTCAGGCGTTCGAAACCGGGCGGCTTCTTCCACGGCTCGGCATAGCCGGCCCAGACCAGGTCGGCGCCGGCGGCAACGACGGCTTCGACCAGCGCCTGTCCGAGCGCCGTTTTGGCGTCGGTAATCAGGATCTTGCGGAATTTGGGATCGCAGGTCATTTCGCGAAGCTGGCGATCGTCGGCCATGTTGGGCGTGTCCTTCTGCGGAACCGCAATCAGCGCGGCCTGTCCGGCTTTGTCGAGGCCGGCGCGGACGTGCACGCGCGATGGTGCGGGCGGGCAATCGCCATGCAGATGCGCGACGACGACCGGTCCGCTGTCGAGCTTGATCACGCCGAGCCGCCACGGCATGCGCTCGCGGTAGAACAGTTCGTTGCTGTGATGCAGCGTCGTTTCCGAAACAAGCGCGCCGGCGCCATCCTGGGCGCGCCAGTCGAGCCGATGCGACAGGCATTTGCGGCAGGCCTCGCGCGGCGGATATTGCACCGTGCCGCAGTCGCGGCAGACTTGCAGCTCGAACTCCCCGCGCGCCGCGGCGGCGGTCAGCCCTTGCGCGACCCTGCTGCGGCTGCCCGGCGGCAGCGTCGGCACGCGCGTGCGCAGGATCGGGTTTTTGCGCGGCGGCCGCACCAATGGACGCGTCATTGTTTATTGCCCCGCTGCGAGGATGGCGGCGCCGCTGCACAGGCCGCGATCGTAATTGATCATACCGAAGCCGCTCACGAGACCAAGGCGTGCATCAGGCACTTTGGCGCCGATCGACTGCCCGGTGATTTGCCGGATGACCTCGACAAGGCCGAGGAAGCCGCCGGCCGCGCCGGCTTGGCCTCCGGAGAGCTGCCCGCCGGACGTATTGAATGGAAACGAGCCATCGGCGGTGAAGGTGTTCCGCCGCACGAAATCCGGGCCTTGGCCCTTCTCGCAGAAACCAAGGTCCTCGATCTGCATGACATTGATGACGGGATAGTCGTCATAGGCCGCGACGACATCGATATCGTCGGGTCCAACGCCGGCCTGCGCGTACATCTCGTCCTTATCGAGGGCCCAGCCGCCGCGATATTGGATCGGATCGTCGGGGAAGGCATTGTGCCGCTCGATGGTGGCGAGGATGCGCGCATAGGGCAGGCCGAGCTTTTCAGCTTCGCCCCGGCGCAGCACCAGGAAGGCGTCAGCGCCGGCGCACGGCATGACGCAATCATAGAGCCGCAGCGGATCGGCGATCATGCGCGCGGTCAGATAGTCGTCAAGCGTCAGCGGCTTCTTCATCACCGCGGTCGGGAACGCCAGCGCATTGGTGCGCTGCGCGACACAGAGCTTGCCGAAGTCCTCAGGCCTCGCGCCGTACGCGCGCATGTAATAGGCGGTGAGAAAGGCGAAGCTCGCATTGGCGCCGCCTGAGCCGTAGGGATAGACGGCGTCGCGCGCGAACTGGCTGAAGGTCGCGAGGTTCTGGCGGAACGAGTCGGTATGGTTGGTGTCGCCGGCAATGCAGGCGACAAAATCGGCGTCGCCCGACTGCACCGCGCGCGCGGCGCGGCGCAGCGCAACGATGCCGCAGGCGCCGCCCATCGGAATATGGTCGAGCCAGCGCAAGGTGAGGCCGAGATGCTGCGTCAGGCCGACTGCGCTGTCCGGCGCCAGCGTGAAGCTCGACACGCACAAGCCGTCGATGCGGTCTTTGGCTAGGCCCGAGCGCTTGAGAAGCTCGGCAAGCGCGCCAGCCAGGAACCAGTGGGCGCCGTGAATCGAGTAGCGCACATACGGCAGCGTCGTCGGGCAGACGACGACAACGTCGTCGTAGGCAGCGCGCCGGCTCTTCATGATCCCCCAATCCTCGCCTTAATCCGGCACGACGGCGGTCGCTTCAATCTCCACCTTGGCCTGATCTTCCACCAGCGCCACGACCTGCACCAGCGTCATGGTCGGGAAATGCCTGCCCATGACGCTGCGGTAAGCGGCGCCGAGATCGCTCAGTCGCGACAGATATTCCTGTTTGCTGGTGACATACCAGGTAAGCCGGGTGACGTGCTCAGGCTTGCCGCCGGCTTCGGCGATCAGCGTAACGATATTTTCCAGCGCCTGGCGCACCTGCGCGACGAAGTCCGCGCTGTCGAAGTGTTGTTGCGCATTCCAGCCGACCTGGCCGGCGAGGAAAACCACGCGGCCTTCGGCAGCGATGCCGTTGGCAAAGCCCTTCGGCTTCTTCCAGTTCTGCGGATGAAGGAAAGTGTGCGTTTGCGTCATCTTTCGGCGTTCCTTCTATCCGGTCGTCCCCGCGAAAGCGGGGACCCATAGTCACGGTGTTCATTGCTCTTGCGCAGGGGTTATGGATTCCCGCTTTCGCGGGAATGACGGAATCACGATGCTCCTGGCTTGAGGCGGAATCGCTGGATCTTCCCGGTCTGGGTTTTCGGCAGCGCGTCGATGAACTTCACCGAGCGTGGATATTTGAACGGCGCGATCGTCGCCTTGACGTGATCCTGCAGGCGCTTGACTGTGTCGACGCCGGCAATGACGCCTTCCTTGAGCACGACATGCGCTTCGACAATCTGGCCGCGGCCTTCATCCGGCGCGCCGATCACGGCACATTCCTTGACGTCGGGATGCGACAGCAGCGCCGCTTCCACTTCGGGCCCGGCGATGTTGTAGCCGGCCGAGATGATCATGTCGTCATTACGCGCGGCGAAATGGAAGTAGCCGTTTTCATCCTGAGTGAAGGCGTCGCCGGTCAGATTCCAGCCGTCGCGGACGTAATTGCCTTGCCGCTTGTCGGCGAGGTAGCGGCAGCCGGTCGGGCCGCGCACCGCAAGCTTGCCGACTTCGCCGCGCGGTTTTTCCTTCATGTCGTCGTCGACGATCCTGGCCTCGTAGCCGATGACCGGCTTGCCGGTCGATCCAGGCGCGGCGTCGTCGAGCCGGTTGGAAATGAAAATGTGCAGCATCTCGGTCGAGCCGATGCCGTCAAGGATCGGCTTGCCGGTTTTGGCGACCCAATCCTTGAACACCGGCGCAGGCAATGTCTCGCCGGCCGACACAGCGCACCGCAGCGATGACAGATTTGCCCCGGCCTGCATCGCCGCCAGCATGGCGCGGTAAGCGGTCGGCGCCGTGAACGAGATGGTCGCCTTATAGGTCTCGATGATCTCGATCATGTTGGCGGGCGAGGCGTTCTCAAGAAGCGTCGCCGTTGCGCCAAAGCGCAGCGGAAAGATCGCGAGCCCGCCGAGCCCGAACGTGAAGGCCAGCGGCGGCGAACCGACGAACACGTCGTCCGGCGTCACGCCGAGTATTTCCCTGGCGTAGCCGTCGGCGATGATGAGCAGATCGCGGTGGAAATGCATGGTCGCCTTGGGCTCGCCGGTGGTGCCGGACGTAAAGCCGAGCAGCGCGACGTCGTCGCGCCCGGTCTTCACCGCGTCAAAGGTCACTCCCTTGCTCAGCGCGATGCGATCGAGTTCGGCGTCATGGTTGGCGGTGCCGTCGAAGCCGATCACCTGCTTGAGGAATTTCGAGGTCTTGGCGCAGGTGACAAGCTCGTCCATCAGCCGCGTATCGCACAGCGCCAGCGTCACCTCGGCCTTGTCGACGATCTTGGCGAGTTCGCCGGCGCGCAGCATCGGCATGGTATTGACCACGACCGCGCCGGCTTTGGTCGCCGCCAGCCAGCATGCGACCAGCGCCGGATTATTGGCCGCCCGAATGAGGATGCGGTTACCGGGCTTGACGCCAAAATCCTCGACCAGCGCGTGCGCGATGCGGTTGGTCCAGTCGGACAGCTCCTTGTAGGTGCGGCGGCGGCCGTTGCCGATTAACGCGACACGGTCGCCAAAGCCGCGCGCTACAACGCGATCGGTCAGCTCGACGCCGATGTTCAATTGTTCGGGGTATTGAAAGCCGTTGAGCGGCATTTCCGGCCACTGCTGCGCCGGCGGAAGATTGTCGCGGGTGAACGTGTCGGTATGTGCCGAGCGGCCAAGCGATGGCGAAGCCATGGTCATGCTCCTGAAAGCATTTGCCGTGCGATGACGATTTTCTGGATTTCGGATGCGCCTTCGTAGATGCGCAGCGCGCGGATATCGCGATAAAGCCGCTCGACGATGTGGCCATGGCGCACGCCGTCGCCGCCATGAATCTGCACTGCCTTGTCGATGACCCTTTGCGCGCGTTCGGTGGCGAACAGCTTCGCCATCGCCGCCTCGCGCGTGACGCGGGCGACGCCGCTGTCCTTGGCCCAGGCGGCACGGTAGACCAGGAGCGCCGCGGCATCGACATCGACGGCCATCTCGGCGATGGCGCCTTGCACCATTTGCAGGTCGGCGAGCGGGCCGCCGAACAGTTCGCGTGTTTTCGCACGCGCGATCGTTTCATCGAGGGCGCGGCGGGCGAAACCAAGCGCGGCAGCGGCGACCGTGGCGCGAAAAATGTCGAGCGTCGACATCGCGATCTTGAAGCCATCGCCCGGTGCGCCGATCATGGCGGAGGCCGGGACGCAGACGCGCTCGAAGGCGAGCCGCGCCAATGGGTGCGGCGAAATCACGTCAAGCCGCTCGGCGACTGTCAGGCCCGGCACGCTGGCTGGAATGATGAAGGCGGACAGGCCCTTTGCGCCTGGGGCTTCGCCGGTTCGCGCAAAGACGACGTAGAGATCGGCGATGCCGCCGTTCGATATCCAGGTTTTCTCGCCATCGAGGATATAGCCGTCGCCGAAGCGTTTTGCGGCCAGCGCAATATTGGCGACGTCCGATCCGGATTGTTGCTCGGTCAGCGCGAAGGCGGCAATCGCGTCGCCGCTGCGGGTGCGCTTGAGCCAGGCGCGCTGGCTCGCGTTGCCGAACAGGCTGATCGGCCCGGCGCCGAGCCCCTGCATGGCGAACGCGAAATCACCGAGCACGTCGTGCCGAGCCAGTGTCTCGCGAATGAGGCAAAGCGTGCGCACGTCGAGCGGCGCCGGCGCGTCGGGATCGGGCGCCGTAGTTTTCAGCCAGCCATCGCGGCCGAGCTTTTGCACCAGATCGCGGCAGGCTGCATCGATGTCGCAGTGATTGGCCGGCAGATTGGCGGCAGCCCATTGCTCGATGCCGGCCGCGATCGTGCGATGGCGATCGTCGAAGAACGGCCAATTGAGGAAGGACGTGTCGGGCATGTGCTAATTTCGCTCATTCCCGCGTAGGCGGGAATCCAGACACCGCTTGCTCGAGTTTTGCACTGGGTCCCCGCCTTCGCGGGGACGAGCGGACGAAATGTACATTCTAGTTCCCCTCGAACACAGGGTTTTGTTTGGCGACAAACGCCTTGTAGGCGCGCTCGAAGTCTTTTGTCTGCATACAGATCGCCTGCGCTTGCGCCTCGGCTTCGATGGCCTGATCGAGGCTCATCGACCATTCGGCAACAAGCTGCGTCTTGGTGATGCCGTTTGCGAATGTCGGGCCCGTGGCGATGCGGCGCGCCAGCGTCAGCGCGTCCTGCTCCAGCGCATCGGCGGCAACGAGCCTGTTGAAAAATCCCCACTGCTCGCCTTCCTGCGCCGTCATGGTGCGGCCGGTGAAGAGCAGTTCGGCGGCGCGGCCCTGACCGATGATGCGCGGCAGGATCGCGCAGGCGCCCATGTCGCAGCCGGCAAGCCCGACGCGGTTGAACAGGAATGCGGTCTGCGCCTGCGGCGTAGCGATGCGCATATCCGCGGCCATGGCGATGATTGCGCCGGCGCCGGCCGCCACGCCATCGACCGCGGCAATGATCGGCTTGCCGCAATGAAGCATCGCCTTGACCAGATCGCCGGTCATGCGGGTGAAAGCCAGCAACTGGCTGGCGTCCATCGCCACCAGCGGGCCGATGATCTCGTGCACGTCGCCGCCGGAGCAGAAGTTGTCGACGTTAGGCAGAAAGACGACGGCATGAACGTCGTCGGCATGAACCAGCGCGCGGAACGTGTCGCGCAGCTCGGCGTAGGACTCAAAGGTGAGCGGATTCTTGCGCTCCGGCCGGTTCAGCCTGATCGCGGCAACTGCGCCATCCACGCGCCAGAGGAAATGCGAAGGCTTGAAATCGGCCATCCTGGTCATGCTTCGCCTTCCCAATCGCTCCGGAACGATTTCAGTTTCGCCGATAATTGTTCGGCCTCGCGTGCCGTCAAGCCGCCGAGCAATTCATCGACCCAGCGCTCGTGGGCGGCCGCCATCGCGGCGAAGGCGGCGTGGCCTTTGCGCGTGAGGCTGATGAACGAAGTGCGGCGGTCGCCATTGCGCTGCGCGCGGGCGACAAAGCCGTCCGACACCAGCCGATCGACGATGCCGGTAACGTTGCCGTTCGACACCATGAGGAAGCGCGATATCTCGCTCATCAGCATGCCGCTGGGCTTGCGGTAGAGCGCCGCCATGACGTCGAAGCGCGGCAGCGTGGCGTTGAATTGCGATTTAAGCCGCTCGCGCGCCACGCCTTCGATCAACCGGCTGGCACGCAGAAGCCGAATCCACAATCGCAGCCGCGCCTTGCTGGCGCTCTCGAGTTGCGCGGCGGAAAGCGGCGCGCTCACCATGTCTCGCCTCCGGAGACTGATATCGCCTGACCGGTAATGCCGGCGCTGCCGTCCGCGCAGAGCCACAGCGCCGCATCGGCAACCTCTTGCGGCTGGGTGATGCGTTGCTGTGGATTGTTGGCGGCGAGCGCGGCGCGTGCTTCGGCCTCGCTGCGATTGGTCGTCTTCGCGATACGCTGCACAGCCTGCTCGAGCAGCGGGGTTTCGGTGTAGCCGGGACAAACCGCGTTCACGGTGATGCAGTCTTTCGCCGTTTCCAGCGCCAGGGCCCGCATCAGGCCGACGACACCATGCTTGGCGGCGACGTAGGGGGCGATATAGGCGTAAGGCTTCAGGCCCGCGGTCGAGGCGATGAAGATAATACGGCCCCAGCCGCGCTCGCGCATGCTCGCGAGCGCCGGCTGCACCGAGAGGAAAGCGCCGGTGAGATTGACGTTCAGCGTCGTCATCCAGAGGTCGCGCGAAACCTTCTCGGCAGGCGCGCTGCGCGCCCCGCCGGCATTGGCGACAACGATATCGAACGCGCGGCGCGCGATTTGCGCCCGTGCATAAAGCGCAGCGATCGATTCCTCGTTGGTCACATCCGCCGTCTCGGCGTGAATGTTGCGGTGCCGCGCCGCCGTCTTGTCAAGCGGTTCTCGCCGCCGCCCGCAGATCGTCACGTCGGCGCCAGCCGCCGCCAGCGCAATCGCAATGGCCGCGCCGATGCCGGTGCCGCCTCCGGTGACAAGCGCATGTTTGCCGACGAGGTCCGTCATGGTCATACCGCCGCCGGTGCAGGTTCGGCGTTGCCGGACAGCCGATAAAGCTGATCGCGGCCGGCATAGTAAGGTTGCGGCCAGGTCTCGCCGCGGTCGCCGAGTCTGGCTGCGGCATGCAGCGTCCAATACGGATCGGCGAGATGGGGCCGCGCCAGGCAGACGAGATCGGCGCGGCCCGCCATCAGGATCGAATTGACGTGGTCCGGCTCGAAGATGTTGCCGACCGCCATGGTCGCCATGCCGGTCTCGTTGCGGATGCGGTCGGAGAACGGCGTCTGAAACATGCGGCCATAAACCGGACGCGCATTGATCGAGGTTTGGCCCGCGGATACGTCACAAATGTCGACGCCGGCCTCTTGCAGCATGCGGCTGATGTCGACCGCATCCTGAGGCTCAATGCCTTCGGTGCCGACCCAGTCGCTGGCCGAGATGCGCACCGAGATCGGGTTTTCCGCCGGCCACACCGCGCGCACCGCGTGAAAGATCTCCAGCGGATAGCGCATGCGGTTCTCCAGCGAGCCGCCGTATTCGTCGGTGCGCAGGTTGGTCAGCGGCGTGATAAAGGAGGAGAGCAGATAACCGTGGGCGCAGTGCAGTTCGAGCATGTCGAAATTGCAGCGCGCCGCCATTTCTGCCGCCGCCACGAACTGCTCGCGCACGCGATCCATGTCGGCGCGCGTCATGGCGCGGGCGCGCTGATTGCGCGGCGACCAGGCTGTCTCCGACGGCGCCAGCAGCGGCCAGTTGCCGGATTCCAGCGGCGCATCCATGTCTTCCCAGCCGAGCTGGGTCGAGCCCTTGGCGCCGGAATGGCCGATCTGGGCGCAAATCCTGGCGTCGGTCTCGCGGTGGACAAAATCGACGATGCGCGTCCACGCCGCCTCATGCTCGGGCGCATAAAGCCCGGTGCAGGCGGGCGTGATGCGACCCTCTGGGCTGACGCACGTCATCTCGATGCAGACAAGGCCCGCTCCGCCCTTGGCGCGCTCGCCGTAATGCACCAGATGCCAGTCGGTCGGGCAGCCGTCGACCGCCTTGTACTGCGCCATCGGCGACACCACGACGCGGTTCTTCAGCCGCATGTCGCGCAGCCTGAACGGTGCGAACATCGGCCTGCGGATGGTGTTGTCGCCGGCGCCGGCAAGACGCTGAAACCACGCCTCGGCGCCCTCGAGCCATTCCTTGTCGCGCAGCCGCAGATTCTCGTGGCTGATGCGCTGCGAGCGCGTCAGCAGCGAATAGTTGAACTGAACCGGGTCGAGATGCAGATAGCGTTCGACGTCTTCGAACCATTCGAGCGAATTTCGCGCCGCCGATTGCAGGCGCAGCACTTCGGTACGGCGGGCATCCTCGTATTTCGCGAACGCTGCCGGCATGTCCGGCTCGGTATGCAGATAGTTCGCCAGCGCAATCGCGCTCTCCATGGCTAGCTTGGTGCCGGAGCCCACGGAGAAATGCGCCGTCGCGGCGGCGTCGCCCATCAGCACGATGTTCTCGTACGACCACCTCTCGCACAGCACGCGCGGAAAATTCAGCCACGCCGAACCACGCAAATGCGACGCGTTCGATATCAGCCGGTGGCCGCCGAGATATTTGGCAAAAATCCGCTCGCAGGCCCGGCAGTTCTCCTCCTGGCTCATCGCGCCAAAGCCGAACCTCTGCCAGGTCTCGTCAGAACATTCGACGATGAAGGTCGCGGTGTCGGCGTCGAACTGATAGGCGTGCGCCCAAACCCAGCCGTGTTCGGTTTCCTCGAAGATGAAAGTGAAGGCGTCGTCGAACTTCTGGTGGGTGCCGAGCCAGACGAACTTGTTCTTGCGCCGCTCGATGGCCGGTTTGAATTGTGCGGCAAACTCGCCACGTGTTCTTGAATTCAGTCCGTCGGCGGCGACGACGAGATCATGGGTTCTTGCCAGTTCGGCCGCGCTCTCGACCTCGGTCTCGAAGTGCAATTCCACGCCGAGCTCACGGGCGCGCTGTTGTAGGAGCTGCAAAAGCTTCTTGCGCGCGATGCCGGAAAAGCCGTGGCCGGTCGAGACGATCCTTTGTCCGCGATAGTGGACCGCGATATCGTCCCAGTAGGCGAAATGCGGCTTGATGGCGCCCGCGCCCACCGGATCGTTGGCCGCAATGTTGTGAAACGTCTCGTCTGAAAGCACGACGCCCCAGCCGAACGTATCGTCCGGCCGGTTGCGCTCGAACACGATGACGTCGTGCGCAGAGTCGCGCAGCTTCATGCTGATCGCGAAATAAAGTCCCGCCGGGCCGCCGCCGAGGCAAGCGATATTCATGACGATGCCGCTTTCTCGCTCGAAGTGCGATCATGGCACCAATGGCCGTTTATTTCAAGCTTAAAGATTTAAGTTTAAAGCTTTTGTGGACGTTGGCCGATAGCGGGTCGGACAGGTCACGGCTTTCGCCGCCCAGCGTCCTATGTTACGGGCTTGTATTGATTAGGGTTTTTGTTCAAAACTAGAGGGCAAACGCATGGCTGCCAATCCGACAGTGGCGCGCGTGATCGCAAGCGATCTCGCCGCCTATGGCGCGCGGCGCTGTTTTGGCCTTCTTGGCACGGCGAATTTCAAGATTTCGCACGGCCTTGTGGAAGCGGGCGTCGAATTGATTTCCGCGCGCCACGAGTGCAACGCCGCCAGCATGGCCGATGCCTATGCCAAGGCGACTGGCGAACTGACTTTGGTCAGCGTGCATTCGGGACCGGGATTGACCAATGCGCTGACCGGTATCGGCGAGGCAGCGAAGAGTCGGACTCCGCTCGTCGTCCTGGCCGGCGATGTGCCGAACGGCGCGGTGAAGAACAATTTCTACATCGAGCAAGCCGAAATGGTGCGCGCCGTCGGCGCGGTATCGGAACGGCTGCATAGCGTGAATTCCGCGCGCGAAGATGCGCTGCGCGCCGTGACACGCGCGCTGCGCGACCGGCAGACCGTGGTGCTCAGCATGCCGCTCGATGTGCAACATGCCGAGCTGGCGTCCAATGTGCCGCCGCTCGAGTTGCCGCCGGCGCCGGGCCGCCAGTATCCCGACCCGCGCGCCATCGAGCGGCTCGCCGATGCACTCGTCAAGGCGCAACGTCCGCTCATACTCGGCGGCCGCGGTGCGGTGATTTCCGGCGCCGAACAGAAGCTCCTTGCACTCGCAGACAGAGTCGGCGCATTGCTCGCGACCTCGGTGTGCGGTCACGGCCTGTTTTCCGGCAATCCCTGGTCGGTCGGTATCAGCGGCGGTTTCTCGTCGCCGGTGGCGGACGAGCTGATCTCCGAAAGCGATTTCATCCTCGCCTTCGGCGCAAGCCTGACGCAATGGACCACCAAGAAGGGCAAACTGATCGCGCCGGGCGCCGTGATCGCGCAAGTCGATATCGAAGGACCGAAGCTCGGTTATCAGATGCCGGTCACGCTCGCGGTTCAGGGCGACGCTCGAGCGACGGCGAAAGCATTATTGGCGGAGATCGAACGGCGTGGGGTGCGGTCCAAGGACGGCCGCCGCAGCGACGCGATGCGCGCGCGGATCGTTGCCGGCGACAATCACCACTTTCCGCATCCCGACGAATCCGGCCGGGAACTCATCGATCCGCGCACCTTGAGCAAAGCCGTCGACGCCATCCTGCCGCCCGACCGCGTGGTGGCATCGGACTCCGGACATTTCTGCGGCTGGGTGCCGCGCTACTTGCGCGTACCGAACGCGCGCGCCTCATGCCTGAGCCACTCGTTTCAATCGGTTGGTCTCGGCCTGCCCTCGGCGATTGGACTTGCGCTCGCCAACCCCGGCAAGCTCGCGGTGCTTGGAACCGGCGACGGCGGCTTTCTGATGTCGATGGCCGACATGGAAACAGTGGGACGGCTCGGGCTACGCATGTGCATCCTGGTCTATAACGATGCGTCGTATGCCGCCGAGGTTCATTACTTCGGGCGGCAGGGCTTCTCGACCGACATCGTGAAATTTCCCGACACCGACTTCGTGGCAATCGCCCGCGGTTATGGCGCGCGCGGCGCGACGGTCCGAACGCTTGAGGATCTCGAGCCGGTCAAAGCCTGGGTCGCCGAAGGCGCGCCCGGCGTGTTCGTGATCGACGGCAAGATCAATCCCAGTCTCGAAGCCGACTGGCATGCCGAGCATTTCCCCAAAGACAGCCACTAAAGGTTGCCGCCGACCGCCCGCGCCGGCAGGTAGTGCAGGACGCGCCGCTCGATAAGAATGACGCCGAGATAGGCGATGCTGCCGACCACGGTCAGCATGACGATCGAGACGAAGACGAGCGGGGTATTGGCCTGGCCTTCGCCGAACGTGAGGAGATAACCGAGCCCGGCATTGCCGCCGACCAGTTCGCCGACGACGACGCCGACAACGGCAAGCGTTGCGCCGATGCGAAGCCCGGCGAACATGGGCGGCATCGACGTCGGAAACTCGACCTTCCAGAATATCTGCGCGCGGGTCGCCTTGAATGCGCGGGCAAGGTTGATCAGATCGGGATCGACGGTGCGCACCGCGGTCAGCACGTTGACCATGACCGGAAAGAACACGATCAGGACTGCGACCAGGATTTTCGGATAAATGGTGAAGCCCATCCACAAGATGAACAGCGGGGCGAACGCGACCTTGGGTGCGATTTGCAGCGCGAGGATGTAGGGCGACAGCGCAACCTCGGCCGTCGGCGACATGCCGAGCAGATAGCCGACGACAGCGCCGAGGAGACTGCCAAGGACAAATCCGGCGATGACTTCGACGATGGTAACGCCGGTGTGCAGCATCAGATGGTCGAACCGCCAGGCGTGGACGAATTCGCCGCCGACCATCGACAACGGCGGCACGATAAAAGTCGGAATGTGCAGCAGGCCCGGTCCCCATTGCCACGCGGCAAGCGAGACGACAAGGAGTGCGACGCTGACCATCGCGCTGTTCTTCATGCCGCGCCTCCCGCCTGCCGCTCCAGCGAAGCGTGAGCAATATCGAGGCGGTCCATCAGCCGCGCCACATAGTCGTTGGTTTTCGGGTCGTGCCGCCGCGCGATGGGATTGTCGCGCTGCGGCATGTCGATCACGATCTCATCGATGATGGTGCCGGGCCTTTGGCTCATGACCAAAACGCGGTCGGACAACGTCACCGCCTCCGCCAGGTCGTGGGTGATGAGGAGCGCCGTCTTGCCCGCCTTCTTGAGCGTCTGGGCGAGATCGCGCTGCAACACCATCCGGGTCTGGGCATCGACGGCGGAGAATGGTTCGTCGAGCAACAGGACATGCGGATCGACGGCGAGCGTGCGGGCCAACGCCACGCGCTGGCGCATGCCGCCCGACAATTGATGCGGGTAATGCCGGGAGAATTCCCCGAGGTTGAAATTTGCCAGCAGCGACTGCGCCCGCCGCCTGCACTCGGCTGCCGGCACACCCTGGATTTCGACACCGAACATCACGTTGCCGGCAACCGTGCGCCACGGTAGCAACAGATCCTTCTGCAGCATGAAGGCGACCTGGGCGTTCGGCCCTTCGACGCGTTCGCCGTCCACAAGGACCAAGCCTTCGCTCGGCGCCGCGAGCCCGGATCCGATATTGAGAAGCGTGCTTTTGCCGCAGCCGCTCGGTCCGATCAGGGACACCACCTCGCCGTCGCGGATGGAAAAGCTCACGCCGCGCACGGCGGTGAGCAGTCCGCGGCCGTGGGCTTCCTTAAAACGCATCGTGACGTTGCGGTATTCAAGACGGACGACGTCGGGCATTTTGCAGATCGACCGGTGCCTGTTTGGGCCGATTGCGCGCGTTTCGCCGCCCAACGGCGTCGAGTATAGTGACAAACACCGGGATCGCCGATAGGGCAGGGGCGCCGCGGCAATATTGCACCGCGCCTGCAGTGCCCACAAAGGAGCCTATGATGTTTGATCGCGTAAACGGACCGACTCGGCGACGCGTGCTGCAAAGCGTGCCCGGTGTCGTGCTCGGTCTTGGTGTTCTCAATAAAGCGGCGCCCGCGCTCGCGGATGAAAAGATCACTTATCTGTTCCCGGCGCCGCCGATTCTGCCGGCTTTTGGGCCGATCCGGTTGGCGCAGGGCAGGGGCTATTTCGCCAAGGCCGGCCTCGACGTGAGCTTCGCCGTGGGACGCGGCGGCGTCGATGTCGCCAAGCAGGTCGGCGCCGGCAATGTGCCGCTCGGCGGTATCGTCGCCGACGCACCGATCATTGTCCGGCAGAATGGCGTACCGGTGAAGATCGTTGCGCTGTTCGGCGGCAAAGGCTTCATGCAGCTCGTCGTGCGGGCGGACTCCGGAATCGAGAAACCCGCCGATTTGAAGGGCAAGACCATCACGGTCATGTCCTATCAGGACACCACATTCTATGCCCTGCTCGGCTTGCTCGCGAGCGCGGGCTTGAGCAAAGACGACGTCGATATCCAGTCGGCGGGGCCGGTCGGCGTCTGGCAATCGGTAGCGACCGGCAAGTCGGTCGGCATGGCCGGGGTTCCGGACTGGATTCCGCCTGTCGAGGCTGCAGGCGTCGCCATCAAGATCCTCCCGACCGACGAGTTCTTTCCGCACATGGCGCAAGCCGTCGCCGCGTCCGATCAGATCATCAAGGACAAGCCGGATCTGGTGCGCGCCTTCGTCACGGCGGCACTGCACGGGATGAAAGACATCATGGACGATCCGACCGGCGCGGCGGTCGACTTCGTGAAGTTCGTACCGGAGTGGACCGGCAAGGAAGGCCAGGTCAAGGAAGCCTTCGACTATTACGACAAGCTCATCTATCCGGGGCAGAAAGTGCTCGGCGCGGTCGATCCTGACCGCATGACAAAATTGCAGGACTTTTACCTGGCCAAGGGCATCATCGAGAAAAAATCGCCGGTGGACGACCTCTTCACCAACCAGTTCGTGTCGTAACGCAATCGAAGTATTCCGCGAAGGCGGAGCCTCCGGCAATGGCGACGGCCTTTGCGGATGCGTCGTGCGGTGCGGTCGCCGACCCTGTCGCATTGCGATCGTGATAATAACCTCGGTGCCATGAGCAAGCGACACGCCGAAATCGTTGGCGCCGGCTTTGCCGGCCTCACGGCGGCGTGTGCCTTGGCGCAGCGCGGCTGGAGCGTGCGTGTGCACGAGCGGGCCGACAGGCTGCGCACGACCGGCGCGGGTATCTACATTTACGAGAACGGGTTGCGCGTGCTCGAAGCGGTCGGCGCCTATGATGCAGCCGTAAAGGGCGCGCCGTTCGCGCACACCCGTGAGGTGCGGGACGGCGACGACCGGTTGATTTCTGCGCACCGCTGGCAAGGCAGCCGCGTCTTCAGCATCGTGCGGCAGAACGTCATCAACGCGCTTGCAGCCGCCGCGACGCAAGCGGGCGTCGAAATCGCCACCGATTCGACGGCTTCCGGCGCGACGCCGGACGGCGGACTCGTGTTAGCCGACGGCAGAAAGCTGAAAGCCGACCTCATCGTCGGCGCCGACGGCGGCAATTCGCGGCTGCGCGACTCGCTTGGCCTGCTGTGGAAACGAAAATATCTCGTCGACGGCTGCACGCGCCTTCTCATGGACAAAACCGCCGACGAGCGCGCCATCACCGGCGGCGCCAAGACCACCGAATACTGGTCGGGCACCCGCCGCCTGCTCTACACGCCGTGCAGCGAAACCGACATCTATATCGCGCTGACCATGCTCGACACCGACGAAGCCGCCAAGGCGGTTCCGGTGCGCAAGGATGAATGGAAGCGCGCTTTCCCGCATCTCGAGAGTTTGATCGACCGGATTGGCGAGCAGGGCCGCTACGACCGCTTCGACATGATCAAACTGAAACGGTGGTCCAGCGGCCATGTTGCGATCATCGGCGACGCGGCGCATGCGCTGCCGCCGAATATCGGGCAGGGCGGCGGTTGCGCCATGATGAACGCGCTGTCGCTTGCGGTTTATCTCGAACGCGAGAACGATGTCGCCGCGGCATTGCAGACCTGGGAGCGGCAAGAACGGCCGATGACCGAGCACACCCAGCGCATCTCGTATTTTCTCGGGCTGCCGACGACATGGCCGCCGGCGCTGCGCGCCTTCGCGCTCGGCTTGGTCGGCCGCTCGAAATGGCTCACGGCCCAGCGCACGCGAACCGCGTTGCACCGGCCGACCGGGACATAGGCGTCAGAACGGAATCGTGATGCCGTCCATCGGCGCGTCGCAATTGACCAGATCGACGCGTTTCCAGGCAATCATGATGCGTCCATCGGCTTTGACCAGACGGTGCCGGACAGTGCCGCCGAACAGCCGCTGCTGTTCGCGGCGGTATTCGATCATTATGAATTTGCAGCGGACGGTGCAGGCGCCTTTCCCCGCCTCTTCCACGGCGACATTGGTCACGATGCGGCTCGTGCGCGAGCGTGGTTCCTGCGAGTACATCCTTGGGCTGGAAAGACGGCGCACGCGCGTTTCAAGGAGCCGCCGATCGTCGTAAATCAGCGAAACGGTCTCGACCGGATCGGCCTGACCGGGCTCGCTCGGCACCCAGTACCATGCGTCCGGCGTGAATAAAGCGAGCCACGCGTCGAACTTGCCGTCGTCGAGCAGGCGCGCCTCGTGCAGCAAAAACTGTTCGCATGCATTGACGTCGAAGGTCCGCTGCGCCGGCTGGCGCGCCGTTCGCGGGCGTGACGCGATCCGCCGCCGCGAGCGCGCCGTCGCGTGCCTGAGTGCGCGTCTCGGCTTTCTTCCCATCAGGAGCCGGCGCGCGCGCCTTCCCTCTGCTGTTTCGCAGCCGCGTCAGCGTGGAGCGATGAACCGGTCATGTAGCCGAGCCAGGCATCGAGCATGTTGCGGATATAGATTTCGCTGGTCGAATTCTGACCGCGCCAGCCGCCGTGGCCGTCCGGCGAGTCGCTCTGCATGCCTCGCCCGATCTCGATCCACTCGGCGCCCGCGCTCGAGAGCCCCATGCCGATGCGGTTATAGATTTCGAGGTCATCGGTCAGCACCAGCGAGCCGGTGCCGTTGACGGTATTGGCGAAACTTATGGTGTTGCGAAACATCTGCTCCGGCGCGCCCTTGAGCCGGAAATTGTAGGTATGAACGACAGTGCGGTTGACGTCGATCGGATGCACCACGCGCAATTGCTGAAACTGGCTCATGAACGACAGGTTCGGATAGACGTTGCTGTTCCAGCGCCGGACCTCCAGAACGCGCCGCGTCTCGGCCTTGCCTTTCTTCTTCTCCATCGCTGCGATGTAATCGCGGAATACCGGGTCCTTCAGTGCCGCGACCAGTTTGGCATCGTCGTGATAGTCGCCGAGATAGGAGTGGCCGTTCGGATAGGTCCAGATGCCAACCTGCGACTCCCAGAAACTGTATGGCGCGCCGTTCTGGCGCATCTGCCTGATGGCGATCTCGCCGGAGCCGTCCGAATGGGCCTCATCGGACTGCTGCTGCGCCGCGTCAATCGACGAGCGGTGCGTGAAGATTGGATGTGCGGCGTCGCAGAGATTCTCCAGATAGAGCTTCCAGTTGCCGTCGTAAGCGTGCCTGAACACGCCGCCGGCGACTTCGATCTCGCCGTCCGGCGCGCGGTCGACCATGTCGTCAAGCGAGGTCGTCATGGGGCCGAGGAAGTCTTCGAGGCTCGGCCCGTCGGCGGCTTCGCTGGCAAAGACGAACCCCCGATAGCTCGTTACGCGCGGCACCTGCACCATCGCGGTCGTCGGACTTTTTGGATCGAAGTCCCGCGGATAGCCGTGCTGCAACGGCACCGCCTTGAGCCGGCCGTCGAGATAATAGGTCCAGCCGTGATAGCAGCACTGGAATTCCTCAGCGTTGCCCTTGTCGTTGGCGACCACGAGCGAGCCGCGGTGAGCGCATTGATTGTGAATGACGCGGATCGCGCCTTCGGTATCGCGCACCAGCACGACCGGCTTGCGGCCGATGAAGGTGCGGAAATAGTCGCCTGGAATTTTGACCTGGCTTTCGTGCCCGACATAGATCCAGGCGGTGCCGAAAATGCGTTGCAGCTCGAGCTCGAAAATGGCCGGGTCGGTGTAGATTTGCCGGTGCACGCGGCCGGGCTGCACGAACTCCGACAGATTTGCGCTCATCGCTCTATGTTAGCTCAATTGCCGAAATTCGCCGCAAGATAATCTGTCATGGTCTTTGCCTCGTCAGGCGTCGCCGTCGCGCCCCAGGTCACCATGTTGTTGACGATGACCGGCCACGCTGCCTTCTGCCGCTTGGCAGTGGCAACGCGTTCAAGGTCATGGCACAGCCCGCAGCGAGCCTCGACCAGATCCTTGCCGCGCCCATCCGGCAGCGTCACCGCTTTGGCTGGCGGCAGGTTGGCGCCGGGGCCGAGATTGAGCGAGAGATAATCCACGACTTTGTCGATCTCCGACGGCGTTAATTGCGCGCCTCGCAGCACCATGTTGTCGACGTAAATCCGCCAGCCTGCGGCGCCGTCGCGAATCTTGGCGATGGTGCCGAGATAGTGGCACTGCGAGCACGCCACCGCGACGATGTCGCGGCCGTCGCCGGGCGGCAAGGGATTGGCATTTTGTGCGAGGCCTGGCGACGCAGCGGTCAGGACCCCAAGGGTGAAACACGCCCACAATACCGCACGCATCGTCACACCTTCCGGGTGCGCTGGTCGGCGAGCGAATAGGCCGGGTGCCACTCCGACATCGCACCAATTCCTTCGCGCTTGATGTGAATATCCAGGAGATAGGGCCGGCCTTCCACCATCGCGGTCTTGGCGCGGCCGAAGGCGTCCTTGAGTCCGGCCGGCTCCTTGACTGTTTCTCCCTCGACGCCGAACGCCACGGCAGCCTTGGCGAAATCGACGTCCGGATCGCCGTTGTAACAGGTCATGTCGCGGGCGGTTTCGAACTGCCTGCCGGCGGAGTTCCAGATGCGATTGCGTTCATTGTTGTAGCTATGGTTGTTGAGCACGATCACCGTGACGGGCGCCTTGTAGCGCGACATGCTCCACAACGGCTGCGGACCGGAGAACAGGAAGCTGCCATCGCCGACCACGGAGACTACCGGCACATCGGGACGCGCCAGTTTCACGCCCATCCCTGCAGCCATGCCCCAGCCGAGAACGTTCGGTCCGGTGCCGATATACTGCTTGTCGTCGCCGCCGAACGTCATCAGCGGGTCCATGGTCTTTCCAGAATCGACATCGGCCACATAGCAGGTGTCGCGATCGAGACTGGCTTCGAGCTCCAGTCCCAACCGTTCCATGCTGACCGGCGACGAGTCGGCAAGCCCGCGGGCAATGGCTTGCCGCGCATCCGCCATTTGCGCCGAATAGGCGTGCGCGCGCGCCGCGCGAGCGTCCGCGATGTCCTTCAGCCGCGACGCCGTCGCCAGGCTCCGCACCGCGGTGATGAGATCGGCGATCGCGAGACGGAGGTCGGCGACCATGCCGAGATCGACCGGCGACTGGCGCGCAAGGCTCGCCGGATCGAGCCGGATCGAGATCAGTTTGGTGCCGGGCGACGCCAACTCGCCCCACTTGTTGCCGAGGTTGAGCAGCACGTCGGGCTTGCCGGGAAATCGCATCGTGCGCAACACGGTGCCGATATAAAGCGGGTGCCGGGTCGGAAACGGTTTCGACCAGTAGCCGAGATTTCCTGCCTGGCCGGCAACCGGCGCGCCGAGCAGTTCGGCAAGTTCGAGCAATTCCTTTTGGCCGCCGCACCAGGTGATCTCATCGCCGACGCTGATGAGCGGGTTCTGTGCTTCGATCAGCATGCGAGCGGCTTTCTCGACGTCATCCTTGTCGGGACGAATCCGCATCGGCACGTCGAACTTGCTGCGCTCCCACACTTGGGATTTTGCGCGGCCGTCGAGCGTATTGGTGGGCAGCGACAGGAACACCGGGCCGCACGGCGGAGTCGAAGCGAACTTCAAGCCGCGCCGCGTGGTTTCGGCGATCGCCGCCGCCGACTGCGCCTGCCAGAACCATTTGGTGATCGGCTCGGTCATGAGCTCGTGGTGATCGGTCTCCTGCCACTGGTCGCGCCCCAGCGCATCCTGGTCGATGGAGGCGACCGCGACCAGCATCGGGATCTGGTCCTTCCAGGTATTGACCATCTGCGTCATGGCGTTGGGCAGGCCGATATTGGCGACAACAACGACGCCGGTGCGGCCGGAAGCGCGGGCGTAGCCATCGGCCATCGCGGTCACGGCGCCTTCCTGAATGCCCTTGATCAGCTTGATCTCCGGTACGTCGACAAGAGCGTCGAATATCGGATGATCGCCGGTCGATGGATTGAAAAAGATATATTCGACGCCGGCCGCCTTGAGCTGTTCGACGAACAGTCTGCCGCCATTGCCTTCGACCTCGCGGATCGCAGCGGGGGCGGTGTCGGCGGTGGCGCTTTGGGCGGCTGGAGTGAGATTTTGTGCAACCGCTCTTGCGGCGACCGAACTCATACCGAGCGCGCTCAGTCCCGAAACCAGCTGCCGTCGCGACATGCCTTGATCGAGGTATTGCTTGATCAAGCCCTTCATCGAATCCTCCCTTAACTACGGCCGGAACGACGGCTCATCGCCTTGTCGGCGTGTGTTACGGTAAGCGTATCACCGAGCCGGCCACGGCCAAAACGGCAAGGAGGACGCGCAGCCTCGAACGATCATGCCGGTTTCGATCGGCGGCCCGGAAATTGCATGGAAATCGCTTAATTCTTGGGCAAATGCAGGCGTAACGCGTAACAGCATGTCGATCCTGGTTGGGCTCCATCACGCTACCCGCTACAGCTATGACCGGCCGATAAGTCTGGGACCGCAAATTGTGCGGCTTCGGCCGGCGCCGCACTGTCGGACCCGCATCCCGAGCTATTCGCTCACGGTGACGCCGGCCCAGCATTTTGTGAACTGGCAGCAGGACCCGCACGGCAACTGGCTGGCGCGTTTCGTGTTTCCGGAAAAGACGACTGAATTTTCCATCACGGTCGATCTGCTCGCCGACCTCGAAGTCATCAATCCATTCGACTTTTTTGTCGAGCCCTACGCGGACAAATGGCCGTTTAAATTTCCGGTGGAGCTCCACGAAGATCTGGTTGCGTATGTCGAGCCGGAGCCGGCCGGGCCGCGTCTGAAAGAGTTTATCGCCTCGATCCCGCGCACGCCGCGCAACACAGTCGACTTTCTTGTCGAATTGAATCAGCGATTGCACAGTGCGATCCGCTATCTCATCCGCATGGAGCCGGGCGTTCAGACGCCCGAGGAAACCCTGGAATCCGGCGCCGGCTCGTGCCGCGATTCGGCTTGGCTGATGGTGCAGATTTTGCGCCGCATCGGACTGCCGGCGCGTTTCGTATCAGGCTATCTCATCCAGCTCCGGCCGGACGTGAAGCCGCTCGAAGGCGCCGCCGGCACCGACGTCGATTTCACCGACTTGCACGCCTGGGCCGAGGTCTATCTGCCAGGCGCAGGCTGGATCGGGCTCGATGCGACGTCCGGATTATTCTGCGGCGAAGGCCACATACCGCTGGCCGCGACCCCACACTATAATTCGGCCGCACCGATCACTGGCCTCGTCGAGCCGTCCGAGGTTTCGTTCGCCTACGACATGAGCGTCAAGCGCCTTGCCGAACAGCCGCGCGTGACCGCGCCGTTCTCAGACGAAGCGTGGGCGTCTCTCGATAAACTCGGTGAAAAGGTCGACGCCGATCTTGTGGCGCACGACGTCCGGCTGACCATGGGCGGCGAACCGACTTTCGTTTCTATCGACGACTATCAAGGCGCGGAATGGAATACCGCCGCGCTCGGTCCGATGAAGCGCGTGCGCGCCGACGAGCTGATACGCCGGTTGCGCGACCGATTCGCGCCGGGCGGCTTGCTGCATTACAGCCAGGGCAAATGGTATCCCGGCGAGCCGCTGCCGCGCTGGTCCTTCGCGCTCTATTGGCGCCGCGACGGAGTCCCGATCTGGCGCAACGAACAGCTGATTGCACGCGAGACCGAGGCGCCGATGCCGTCCGTCCAGGACACGCGGCGCTTCGCCGAAGGGATTGCGGCGCGTCTGGGAATCACGGCTGACTACGTGCAGCCCGCTTACGAGGACCCGGCCGACAGGATGATCAAGCAAGGCCTGATCCCGGAGAACGTCGATACCGACGATCCCAAGGTCGACGATCCGGTCGAGCGGGCGCGCATTCTGAAATTGTTCGACAGCAACGCCGGCCAGCCGGTCGGCTTCGTGTTGCCGCTGCAACGCTGGACCGCGCAGGCCAGGCCCGGATGGCTGAGTGAAATCTGGCGCACGCGGCGCGACAAATTATTTTTGATTCCCGGCGATTCGGCGCTCGGCTATCGGTTGCCGCTGCAATCGCTGCCGCACGTTGCCGCTGTCGATTATCCCCATCTGGTGCCTGCCGATCCCTTTGCGGAGCGCCAGCCATTGCCCGATCCGCGGCTGACACACCCGCTCATGGCGCGGGTCGGTACACATGCGGCGATCGAGGAAGCGGCGCCGCCGCTCGCGCCCGAGACTCTCGTCATGCAACGCGCCGCAAATGGCAACGGCACCCCGGTGCGCACGGCGCTGGCTGTCGAAGCGCGCGACGGACGCCTGTGCGTGTTTATGCCGCCGACCGAGACGCTTGGCGATTATCTCGAGCTCCTCGCAACGATCGAATCGACCGCAGCGGACCTCAATCTGCCGGTTCATGTCGAAGGTTACGCGCCGCCACCTGATCCGCGGCTCAACGTGCTGAAAGTAACGCCCGACCCCGGCGTGATCGAGGTCAATATCCACCCGGCGACGTCGTGGCGCGAAGCGGTTACGATCACCAATGGCTGCTACGAGGACGCGCATCATTCGCGGCTCGGCACCGACAAATTCATGCTCGACGGCCGGCACACCGGCACCGGCGGCGGCAATCATGTCGTGCTCGGCGGCCTGAACCCCGCCGACAGTCCGTTTCTGCGGCGGCCCGATTTGCTCAAGAGCCTCGTGCTCTATGCGCTGCGGCGCCCCTCGGTGTCCTATTTGTTTTCCGGACTGTTCGTCGGGCCGACAAGCCAGGCGCCGCGCATCGACGAAGCGCGGCAGGATTTGCTCTACGAGCTCGAAATCGCCGTCGGCAAGGTGCCGGCGCCGGGAGGTATCGGCTGGGTGCCGCCGTGGCTTGTCGATCGCCTGTTCCGCAACATCCTGGTCGACGTGACCGGCAACACCCATCGCACCGAGATTTGCATCGACAAGCTGTTTTCGCCTGACGGTCCGACCGGGCGATTGGGCTTGGTTGAGTTCCGCTCGTTCGAGATGCCGCCGGACGCGCGCATGAGCCTCGCCCAGCAGCTTTTGCTGCGTGCGCTCATCGCTTGGTTTTGGCGCGCCCCGCTTGACGGCAAGCCGACACGCTGGGGCACGGCACTGCATGACCGTTTCATGCTCGAACACTTCGTCTGGGAAGACTTCCTTGAAGTCCTCGACGATCTCAAGCGCGCCGGCTACGCCTTCGATCCGGCCTGGTTCGACGCACAGCGGCAATTCCGTTTCCCGTTCTGCGGCAGGGTTCATCATGGCGGTGTCGGGCTTGAGTTGCGCCAGGCGATCGAGCCCTGGTACGTGCTCGGCGAGGAAGGCACTCCCGGCGGTACCGTGCGTTTCGTCGATTCCTCGGTCGAGCGCCTTCAGGTCAAAGTCGAAGGCCTGAACGAAGACCGCCACGTCGTGACTTGCAACGGACGGCGGTTGCCGCTGACCTCGACCGGGCGATCCGGCGAATTCGTTGCCGGCGTGCGCTTCAAGGCTTGGGATCTGCCGTCCTCCCTGCACCCGACCGTCGGCGTCCACGCGCCGTTGACATTCGACATTGTCGATAGCTGGAGCCGGCGCTCGCTCGGCGGCTGCGTCTATCATGTGGCGCATCCCGGCGGCCGCAACTACGAGACCTTCCCGGTGAACTCCTATGAGGCGGAAGCGCGCCGGCGCGCCCGCTTCGAGGACATCGGTCACACCGGCGGCCCGATCGATCCGCCGCCGCCGGAACGCTCGCTCGAATATCCGGTCACGCTCGATCTGCGCCGCCCGATCTCGTAGTCCGCCATGTCAGCGCAACTCGACAACGCTGTCGAACAACAATACGCCGGCCTGGAGCGGTTCGTTTCAGGCTATCGGCGGCTGCCCGGCATTTTCGATGAAATGATGGACGGCGACGGCCGGGTGCGCGCGCACTGGCAGCCGTTCCTGTTGATGCTTGCGGCGCTCGGCGGTGACGAGATCAACCGCCGGTTCGCCGCCGCCGACAGATATCTGCGCGATTCGGGCGTGTTCTACCGCGTTTACGAGGATGCAGCCGGAATCGAGCGGCCTTGGCCGCTCAGCCACGTTCCGCTGATCATTGAGCCGACCGAGTGGAACCAACTGCAAGCCGGCCTCATCCAGCGCGCCGAGTTGCTCGAAGCGGTTCTGGCCGATGCGTACGGTCCCGCGTCTCTGACCGCCGAAGGCCGCCTGCCGGCCGCATTGGTCGCCGGCAATCCGGAATTCTTGCGTCCACTGGTTGGGGTCGCGCCGCCCGGCGGCTCGCACTTGCGCTTCTATGCCGTGGACGTCGGACGCGGCGCCGACGGCCGCTGGTGGGTGCTCAACGACCGCGCGCAGGCGCCGTCCGGCGCCGGCTACGCGATCGAAAACCGCCTCGCGCTGTCGCGCGCCATCCCCGACATCTACCGCACCGCCCGCGTCGAGCGCGTCGCGCCGTTCTTCCAGGCCTTCCAGGCCGAACTCGTCTCGCTCAACGCGCAGGACGATGCGCGCACCTGCCTGCTCACGCCGGGGCCGATGAACGAGACCTATTTCGAGCATGCTTATCTCGCACGCTATCTCGGCCTGCTTCTGGTCGACGGCGAAGATCTGATCGTGCGCGATGACGGCGTCTTTATCCGCACGGTGTCCGGCTTGCGGCGCACCGAAGCGATCTTGCGCCGTATCGATGCCGATTTTGCCGATCCGCTCGAGCTCAACGCCGCGTCGCGCCTCGGCGTTGCCGGCCTGCTGCAAGCGGTGCGCGACGGCAAGGTCGTGATCGTCAATTCGCTTGGCGCCGGACTGGTCGAGGCGCGGGCGATGCTGGCGTTTTTGCCGGCGCTGGCGCCGACTGTGCTCGGCGCCGAGCTGATGACGCCTAACATCGCGACGTGGTGGCTCGGCCGCGCCGACATGCGCGAGGAAATGATCGAAAAACTCGAAAGTATGGTCATCGCGCCCGCGTTCACGGAGTCCTTCACTGATGGTCGTCTGGGCAATGAGATTCTCGGCGCCAAGCTCGACGGCGCGCAACGCGAAAAGCTCGTCGGCGCCATCCGCGATCGCGGCGTCGATTATGTGGTGCAGGAAGCGGTGACGTTGTCGAGCATGCCGGTTTGGCGCGACGGCCGGTTAAGCCCGCTGCCGTTCACGCTGCGGCTGTTTCTGGCCAAGGTCGGCGAACGGTGGCAGGTCATGCCCGGCGGTTTCGTGCGTATCGCGGACAACGCGGACGCGCGCGCCGTGAGCTTGCAGCGCGGCGCCGCGACGGCGGACGCTTGGGTGCTCACTCATGGTCCGGTCGGCGAAACGACACTGTTGCCAACGCCGGAGCGGATGCAGGTTCAGCGCGCCAGCGGGTTGTTGCCGAGCCGCGCCGCGGATAATCTGTTTTGGGTCGGGCGATATGTCGAGCGTGCCGAGGCGACGCTGCGCCTCGTCCGCGCCATGATCAACCGCAGTGCCGATGCCGACACTGCGGCCGCGCCGGTGATCGCCAGCATCCGCGGGCTGCTTGCCGCCTGGAACGCGATTGCAAGTGACGCGCCGGAAGGAGCAGCGGCGTTCACCGCGCGTGTCGTCCTCACTCGCGGTGATTTGGAAGGCTCGCTGCCGTATCTGACCCGCGCAGCGCGCGCGGCGTCTTCGGTGATTCGCGATCGCTTCTCGCCGGATGCCTGGCGCGCCATCAACGATCTCGCCACCATGATCGCGGCGCCGCTGCCGGTAGGGCCTGCCGAAAGCATCATCGCCGAGAGGGTCGAGGCGGCGCTGCGCATCATCTCGTCCCTTTCGGGTTTGGCCCAGGAGAACATGACCCAACTCGCCGGCTGGCGCTTTCTCGAACTCGGCCGCCGCATCGAGCGCGCTCTCCTGACCTGCCGCCTTGCCCGCATTTTCGCGGAAAAGGGCGCGCCGGATGGCGGCCTGGATGTGCTTCTGGAACTGGCCGACAGCCAGATCAGCTATCGGCAGCGCTATGTGATGATTGCGGCATTGGCGCCGGTCATCGATCTCGTCTTGCTCGACCCCAACAATCCGCGATCGGTCATCTTTCAGCTCGACCGCATCGAAACCCATCTCGGCGCGTTGCCGAAGCGAAACTCGACCGGCCGGCTGTCTCCAGTGCAGCAAATAGCGGCTTCGATCGCCACCGGCTTGCGTACCGCCGACGCCGCAAAGATCACCGACACCCTGATCATCGACATCGAACAATCGTTGATGAAGCTGTCTGACGCCATCAGTGCCGCCTATCTGACCAGCAACGAGCGATCGGATTCGGTATGGGAGGCGCTGGCGTGATTTACGACGTGCGGCAAACGACGACGTGCGGTTATGCGTCACCGGTCGCCCACGCGCGCCATGTGCTGCGCTTGACGCCGGTGCCGCGCGACGGTCAGCGCGTGTATGTTGCGGCCTTGCAAATCATGCCCGAGCCGAAATATCGCCGGGAAGGTCAGGATTTTTTCGGCAATCGACTGACCTGGATCGAGATCGAGGAGCCGCACGACGTGCTCACGGTGAAATTGGCGGCGCGCGTCGCGGTGGATGCTCCCGTCGAGCCGGCGCCGCTATCGACGCCGCCGTGGGAAAAGGTCCGCGAAGAAGCGTTCGGGATCAGCGACATCGGCGCTCTGTCGCCAGCGCATTTTCTGTTTCCGAGCCGCATGGTGTCGCTCGACCCCGAGATCTGCGATTATACGCGCGAGAGCTTTACGCCCGGCCGCCCGATTGTCGATGCCGCCATCGAACTCATCCGTCGATTAAAGGCCGATATCGTCTACGAAATCGGCGCGACCACCGTCACCACCACGCCGCCGATGTCGTTTGCGCTGCGCCGCGGTGTTTGTCAGGACTTCGCGCACATCATGATCTCCGGGCTGCGCGGCATTGGCCTGCCGGCTGCCTATGTGAGCGGCTATTTGCGCTCCGCACCGGCAACCGATGCAACGCGACTTCAAGGCAGCGAAGCGATGCATGCCTGGGTCATGTTGTGGTGCGGGGCGACGTTGGGCTGGATTGGGCTTGATCCCACCAATGCGGTGCTGGCCGAAGAAGAGCATGTCACGCTGGCGGTCGGCCGCGATTATACTGATGTCGCGCCCGTCGACGGTGTTATTCTCGGATCCGGCGGCCAGCGCATGGGCGTGTCCGTGAGTGTAACGCCGGCAGCGTGACAGTTGCGCCGCTATCGGTGAAATCAAAAAATCCTCGGGAGGAGTTCGAATGCGTGCTTATCAATTGCCGAAAGGTGGCGCCGGCATCGAAGCGCTTGCGCGTGTCGACCTTCCTGAACCGAAGCCGCAGTATCGTCAGGTTCTGGTCAAGGTCGGCGCCTGTTCGCTGAATTTTCGCGATCTCGGAATTGTACGCGGCACCTATCGCATGCCGGTGCGTGACAAGATCGTTCCGCTTTCCGACGGCGCCGGCGAAGTCGTCGAGGTCGGCGCCGGCGTCACCCGCGTCAAAGCCGGCGACAAGGTCGCGGGCTGCTTTTTCCAGCGCTGGACGGGCGGCGAGCCAAGCCAGAATGTTCAGGCGAGCGCGCTCGGCGGCAGCATCGACGGCATGCTCGCCGAATATGCCGTCCTGGAAGAGGACGGTGTCGTCAAAATTCCGGCGCATCTTTCGGTCGAAGAGGGGGCGACGCTGCCGTGCGCCGCCGTGACTGCGTGGCACGCCATGATGCAGCACGCCAGGCTGATCGCAGGGCAGACGGTATTGCTTCAAGGTACCGGCGGGGTCTCGATCTTCGGCTTGCAGTTCGCGCATGCGATGGGCGTCATTGCCATCATCACTTCGTCGAGCGACGACAAGCTCAAGCGCGCCACGGCGCTCGGTGCGGCGCATACCGTCAACTACAAGACGTCTCCGGACTGGGAGAAAGCGGCGGTTGCGTTCACCGGCGGTCGCGGCGTCGATCACGTGGTCGAGGTCGGCGGCGCCGGAACATTGGCACGCTCGTTCGGCGCGATCCGCATCGGCGGTAAGATCAGCATGATCGGCGGCTTGAGCGGCGCCGCGACCGAGCTCAATCCGGGATTGATTCTTGGCAGGCGGGCCAACGTGCAGGGCATCTCGGTCGGTTCGACGGAGATGTTCGAGGCGATGAACGCCGCCATCGCGGCGAACAAGATCAAGCCGGTGATCGATCGGGTATTTGGTTTTGACGAGGCGCAGGCGGCCTACCAGCACATGGCGTCAGGCGCGCACTTCGGCAAGATCGTCATTCGCATCGGTTGAGAGCGCCGCAGGCGCGCCGTTTATCTGAGCGCCGAAGAGATCGACGTGAAGGTGGTCTTGAGCTTGGTGCCAACGCCGGTAATGACCGGGATGATTGCGACCGCGATTCCCGTGGCGATGAGGCCGTACTCGATCGCTGTCGCAGCGCTCTCGTCTTTCAGAAATCTGATGATGAGTCGCATGGGCGCTCCAAAACGGCCCTGTATCTGTAATACCGAAATGTTATTGGCTGCTTAAGCTTAGCGCTTGCCCGTTCGGGGAACTACTTAAAGGAGTCTTTACCGTCCCAGGACATAGCGCACTGCTTTTGCAGAGCAATATTTGATCCGAAGAAAGCTCGTTTTTGAATCTTAAGGATTGCCCGTGCAATCTTGCGCGGAACTGCGACGGCTTGCATCCGGAGGTGGGTCCTATGAAACTTTACGCGCCGAATATTGCTCTGTTTATTATCACCTGGTGCCTGGCGCTACTCGGCGTGCTCGCCGCGTTTCCGATCGAATTGCCGATCCCCGGGCTGACTGGAAATTCCTCCTGGTACATTTTTCTCGCCTGGTTCCTGCTCGCGGCCGGCAATATCGTGCCGAAGTGGCAGAAGCGCGATCCGGAAACACAAAAGGCGGTCCGGCTCGATTGAGGCCGGTCTCGCCAGGTTGTGGCATTGACGTGTAAGCACTGACGCGGGAAGAAAGCTCTCGGCCGCGCCAGGGGAACCGTGAATGTCCGACCCGGAAGACAAGAAAAAAGCGGGCCATACCCTCACCGATCATCTTTACGGTCAAAACATCGTGCATGAGCACGATGACGATTCCGACCACGATCACGACCACGACTACGATTTCGAGAACGACGACGTCCCGCTCGAGGATAATCCGCTTTGGCGCCAGGACTTTGTGTCGCTGATGACGGTCGGCATCGATATCGGATCCTCGGGCACGCAGGTCATATTTTCGCGCGTGAATTTGCGGCGGATGGGCGAGGACTTGACCAGCCGCTATTACGTCGTCTCGCGCGAGACCCTGTTTCAGTCACCGGTTGCTCTGACACCCTATCAAAGCGAAGAGCGCATCGACGACGCTAGGCTCGGCGCCATCATCGACGACGCCTACGGTGCCGCAGAGCTTCGTTCCGACCAGATCGATACCGGTGTTGTCATTCTCACCGGCGAAGCGCTGCGGCGCGAAAATGCCCAGGGCATCGCCAAAATTCTCTCCGAGCAGGGCGGTGAATTCGTCACTGCGACCGCCGGCCATCACATGGAGTCGATGCTGGCGGCCTATGGCTCCGGCGCGGCGCGCGTCTCCAGCGACGCGGGCAAGCGCATCCTCAATATCGATATCGGCGGCGGTACTACCAAACTCGCCCTCGTCGAGAAGGGCAAGGTGATCGCGACCGCTGCGGTGCATATCGGCGGCCGACTGCTGGTGGTGGAGGGCGGCAAGATCATCCGTCTCGATCCGGCGGGAAAGCATCATGCCAGACGTGCCGGTTTTTCCTGGGAGCGCGGCGACGCGATTGCCGGCGATGAGATGCAGAAGGTGGCCGAAGGCATGGCCGACGCGCTGGTCGCCGCGGTGACCGTCCGGCCGTTGCCGCACGATATCGCGCATCTCTACCTTACCGATTCGATTGCGGAGCTCGGGCGGATTGACGGCGTCATGTTTTCGGGCGGCGTCGCCGAATACGTCTATCAGCGCGAAGACCGCGATTTCGGCGATATGGGACTACGTCTGGGTCACGCCATCCGGGCGCGTATCGAGCAGGGCACGTTTCCATGGCCGGTGCTGCCGGCCGGAGAATGTATTCGCGCCACCGCTCTCGGTGCTTCGGAATACAGTATCCAGCTTTCCGGCAATACCAGCTACATCTCGGCGCCCGGCGTGCTGCTGCCGCGCCGCAATCTGCAGGTCCTGCTGCCGCCTTTCACCTGCGACGAGACGATCGACCCGGAAAAGCTCGCAGCCGTAATCCGCAGCCATATGATGGCGTTCGACATCGCCGACAGCGAGCAGGAGATTGCGCTGGCGCTGCGCTGGACCGGCATGCCGTCGTACCAGCGTCTCGCCGCCTTCGCCGAAGGTATCAGGCGCGGGCTTGCCGATCGCATCGCCAAAAAGCGGCCGCTCTACATCATGCTTGACGGCGATGTGGCGCAGACACTCGGGCATATCCTGCGCGAGGAGTTGCACGTCGAAAGCGACATGCTGGTGATCGATGGCGTGGTGCTGTGGGATTTCGATTACATCGACCTCGGCCGTATTCGCATGCCGTCCTACACTGTGCCGGTGACCATCAAGTCGCTGGTCTTCAGCGAAGATCCGCGCGGTCCGCGCCCGCGGCAGCGCTTACACCATCACGACCATGACCATGGCCACAACCATGACCACGACCATCATCATCACGATCACGAGCATTAGCCGGCAGTTCCGCGAGCGGGCCGCCGCTGGATGCGGTTGTTTTCGGTCTGCCAATCCGCCAAATTCTTGGTAACATTCGGGGCGAATTTCCAAGGAGAGCCAAAATGGCCAAAAACGCAGTCGTTTCCGATGAACTTGCCAGCAAGTTCAAGACCGAGAAGGAAACGCCCTACACCCGGTGGGTAAAGGTCGAAGGCCTCGACATCATCCCGTCGTTCTACGTGCAAAACCTGCGCACCGTCGCGCTGAAGCCCTGGGCGCGCCGCGGCGGCAATGCGGTGTTCCTCAACCACGACGCTTCGCGGACGTCTAACGACTGCTACGTCATGGAGATTCCGCCGGGCAAAAGCCTCAGCCCGCACCGGCAGCTCTACGAGGAGATGATCCTGGTGCTCTCCGGCCGCGGTTCGACCACGGTGTGGAACGATGCCGGAGCGCGCATCACCTTCGAATGGAAAGAGGGCGCGCTGTTCGCCATTCCGCTCAATTGCCACCACCAGCACTTCAACGGCTCGGGCAAGGACCCGGCGCGCTACGTTTCGGTCACCAACGCGCCGCCGGTCATCAACCTGTATGAAGACATCGATTTCATCTTCAACACCAAATACGACTTCAAGGACCGCTTCTCCGGCGAGCCCGACTACTTCAGCTCAAAGGGCGAGCAGATGGGCTTCCTGCTACGGACGAACTTCGTGCCCGACGCCGTCAATCTTCCGCTCATCACCGCGACGGAGCGCGGCGCCGGCGGCGGCCATATCCGCTTCAACATGGCCAAGGGTTCGATGAACAGCCACATTTCGCAATTCCCGATCGGCACATACAAGAAAGGCCACGCGCATGGGCCGGGCGCGCACGTCATCATCCTGTCTGGTGACGGCTTTTCGCTGATGTGGCCGGAAGGCGAGGAACCGCAGCAGTATAAATGGGAGGTCGGCACCATGATCGTGCCGCCGAACATGTGGTTCCATCAGCACTTCAACACCGGCACGACGCCGTCACGATATCTTGCCTTCAAGCATGAGGGCGTCGCTATCCGCAATGCCCAGGGCGTACCGAAGGCATGGATCTCAAAGCGCGTCGGTGGCGATCAGATCGACTACATCGACGAGAAACCCGAGATCCGCCGCCTGTTCGCGACCGAACTTGCCAAACACGGCATCGCGCCGCGGATGGATGCGGCCTATGCCAAGGAAATGGCCGATCTCGGCGTCAAGACGGCGTAGCGGGCTGCTCCCGCGGCCGTTGTGAATCGGGCTAGCGCCATCTAGGCTGCCGGTTTCGGTCCCTTGTATCGTTGCATCCGGGTACATGAAGCCAGCACCATTCGATTATCACGCGCCGCGGCAGCTCCAAGAAGCTGCCGATCTGCTGGCGACGCTGCCCAATGCCAAAATTCTGGCGGGCGGGCAGTCGCTCGTGCCGATGATGAATTTCCGTTACGTCATGGCCGATCATCTTGTCGATCTTGGCGGCGTCGAGGATCTGCGCGGCATCGCGGTCGGCGACGGTAAACTGCGCATTGGCGCCATGACGCGGCAGCGCGAGCTGGAACAGTCCGCGGAAATCGCCCGTTATTGTCCGCTGATGGCGGAAGCGCTGTATCATGTAGGCCATCGCCAGACCCGTAATCGCGGCACCATTGGCGGCAGCCTGGCTCACGCCGATCCCGCCGCCGAATTGCCGGCGATCTGCGCGGCCTACGACGCCACCATCCATCTGGCGAGTGTGCGCGGCATCCGCGCCATTCCGTTCCGCGAGTTCACGGCAGGCTTCATGGCGACAGCGCTCGCGCCTGACGAAATGATTGCCGCCATCGACCTGCCGATCTGGCGGCAGGGCCACGGCCACGGCTTTCACGAATTCGCGCGCCGCCACGGCGACTTTGCGCTGGCCGGCGCGGCCGCGCTGCTCGACGTCGGCGCCGGCAATATCGTACGGCAGGCGGCACTTGCGCTCTGCGGCGTCGCTGCTTCGCCGACCAGGGTCGAGGCGGCGGAGGCACGGCTCGTCGGACAGCCGCTCGATGCTGTATTGATCCGTTCCGCGGCGGCCGCGGCGTGGCTCGTCGAACCCGTATCCGATATCCATGCCAGTGGTGACTATCGGCGGCATCTGGCGCAGGTTCTGAGCGCGCGCGCGCTCACCGACGCCGCGCGCCGTGCCGGAGTCGAAATTGCGCGCGGCATATAACGTGTTTGTGCAGAATGAGTAAGCAGCCGACGCGATTGACGGTCAATGGCAAGGCCCACGCGCGGATCGTCGAACCGCGGCTGACGCTTGCCGATTTTCTACGGCACGAACTCGGCCTCACCGGCACGCATCTCGGATGCGAGCACGGCGTCTGCGGCGCCTGTACCGTCCTGGTCGATGGCCGCTCGACCCGCTCGTGCCTGATGTTTGCGGTGCAGGCCAACGGCTGCGAGGTGACGACCGTCGAGGGACTCGCGCCGGACGGCGAGCTGTCGGTCTTGCAACAGGCTTTTGTCGACAATCACGGCCTGCAATGCGGCTTCTGCACGCCGGGCATGCTTATCACTTTGACCGAGCTGTTGCGCGAAACGCCGGAACCCAGCGAACAGGATGTGCGTGAGGCGCTCACCGGTAATCTCTGCCGCTGCACCGGCTATGCCGGAATCGTGGCGGCAGCGCTCGACGCTGCGCAGCGCCTGCGCAACGGGCGCGGGGGGTAGGCATGGGCGCAAAGCATTTTGGCGCACGCGTCACGCGGCTCGAAGATCCGGCGCTGCTTTCCGGGCGCGGCCGTTTCGTCGACGATGTGAAAGTGCCGGGCGCATTGCATGCCTGCTTCGTGCGCTCGCCTTATGCGCATGCGCGATTGCAAGGAATCGACATCAAGGCGGCGATGGTTCTGCCCGGCGTTCATGCCGTAATAACCGCGGACGATCTGCCCGAGCCGATGCGCAGCGAACCGATGCCGATGCTGCTGCCCAATGCGGCGATCTCGGCGCCTTGCGCCCAGCATGTGCTGGCGCGCGGCGAAGTGTTCTATGTCGGCCAGCCCGTTGCTGTCGTAATCGCCGATTCGCGCTACATCGCCGAGGACGCCGCGGCTGCCGTCGTCGTGCACTATGACGCGCTCGGGGCGGTGAGCGATTGCCGCGATGCCATCAAGGAAGGCGCCCCCTGCGCCCACGCCGATCTCGAGTCGAATGTGATCTCGACCTTTCGGCTGGCCTATGGCGACGTCGAGGGTGTCTTTTCCGATGCCGCTCACGTTTTCGAAGAAGAAATCTGGCAGCACCGCGGCGGCGGCATGGCGATCGAAACCCGCGCGGTGCTCGCCAATTATGACTCCGCGGCCGATCATCTGACCGTTTGGTCGGGCACGCAGACACCCCACATCGGACGCCGCATGATGGCCGATCTGCTCGGCCGCGAGCTTGAATCGATCCGCATGATCGCCCCTGATGTCGGCGGCGGCTTCGGGCCGAAGGCGATTTTCTATCCGGAAGAAGCGGCGATCCCGGCAGCGGCGCTGAAGCTTGGCCGCCCCGTAAAATGGATCGAAGACAGGCGCGAGCATTTCCTCTGCGCCACGCAGGAGCGCGATCAATACTGGGATATCGCCATCGCGGTCGATGCGGAGGGAAAGATTCTCGGGCTTCGCGGCCGGATGCTGCACGATTCCGGCGCGTTCGTGCCTTGGGGTATCATCATGCCCTACATTGCCGCGGCGACCGTGCCCGGGCCCTATGTCGTTCCGGCTTATCAGCTCGATACCACGGTGGTGCTGACCAACAAGGTGCCGACGACGCCGGTGCGCGGCGCCGGACGGCCGCAGGCGGTATTCGCCATGGAGCGGCTGCTCGATCGCGTCGCCCGCGAGTTGGATCTCGACCGCGCCGAAGTGCGCCGCAGGAATTTCATCCAGCCGGAGCAGATGCCCTACGAGGTCGGCCTGATCTTTCGCGATGGCAAGCCGTTGATCTACGACAGCGGTGACTACCCGAAAGGCCAGGACACGGCGCTTGCGCAGGCCGAATACGCGAACTTCCGCGAGCGCCAGCGCGCCGCGCTCGACCAGGGCCGTTTCATCGGCATCGGACTTGGCAATTACGTCGAAGGTACCGGTCTCGGACCGTTTGAGGGTGTCACCGTGCGCGTGTTGCCGAGCGGCAAGGTTTCCGTCGCCACCGGCGCCACCAACCAGGGGCAGGGCACGCGCACCACGCTGTCGCAGATCGTCGCCGAAGAAGTCGGCTGCCGCCTTGAGGATATCATCATGACAGTCGGCGATACCGGCGCCATTGCGCAGGGCGTCGGCGCCTTCGCGAGCCGTCAGGCGGTCAACGCAGGCTGTTCGGCGCTTATCGCCGGACAGTCCGTGCGCGCGCAGTTGATTGCGCTCGCGGCGCACACGCTCGGCGTCAAGGAAAGCGACATCGATCTCGATAGCGGACAGGCGATTGCCAACACCGGCAACAAGCCGATACTCGGGTTCGGCGAGCTTGCCCGCCTGGCGCAGGGCATTCCCGGCGTCTCGTTGCCGGTAGGGCAGACGGCCGGTCTCGAACACACGGCGTATTACACGCCCTCGCAGGCCGCATATTGTTCCGGAACGCATGTCGCCGAAGTCGAGGTCGATGTCATGACCGGCGGCGTGAAGGTTCTGCGCTATACGGTCGCGCACGACAGCGGCCGCGTCATCAATCCGCTGATCGTCGATGGCCAGGTGCAGGGCGGCGTAGCTCACGGCATTGGCAACGCATTGCTTGAATGGATGCAGTACGACGAGAACGCGCAGCCATTGACCACTTCATTCGCCGACTACCTGTTGCCGATGGCGACCGATGTTCCGACCTGCGCCATAGCCCACGTCGAGACGGTCAACCCGCTCAATCCGCTCGGCGTCAAAGGCGCCGGCGAAGGCGGCGCCATCCCCGCGGCGGCGGCCGTCATCGGCGCGATCGAGGACGCGCTGTCGCCGTTCAACGTGCATTTCGTCGAGACGCCGCTGACGCCGGAGCGCATCGTCGCCGCGCTGCGCGTTGCCGGCGCCTACGAGCGATTATTTGTGGCATGAGGCTTCCAGCATGACCGAGATTCAAACCGAGACGACGCCGTTCTGGCGTTTTTCCCTGCGCTTCTACAAGCAAACCGGCGTGTCGGACGCCTGTATTTCCTTGCAGGACGAGTGCGGGGTCGACGTCAACCTACTCCTGTTCCTGTTTTGGCTGGCGTCCGACGGGCGTCTGCTCGCGGCGGACGAAGTGAAAAGGCTCGACGAAAAAGTGCGAAGCTGGCGCGAGCTCACGATCATTCCGATCCGCGACACGCGCCGCAAGCTCAAAGGCGCGGCGACACTGCTCGATCCGGGCAAGCAGGAAGCGTTTCGCAACAAGGTCAAGGCGGTGGAGCTCGACGCCGAAAAATTGCAGCAGGAAGCGCTCTACGAATTCACCCGGTCGGGCCCGCTCGGCAGAGAGGCGCCGCCAAAAGACGCCGCGCGCTCCAATGTCGGCGCCTATGAGCGCGCGATGAGCCGCGAGTTCCCGAAAAAGGCCGTCGAGGTTCTGATCGGCGGCTTCGCAAGCGCACTCTAAGCTGGTTTCCGACCGGCTGGTGCGCCGCGTCGTCCCGTGGCAAATAACCCCCCCCCGCTGATGGGGAACGAGGGCAGGAATGGCCAAGACCGCCGCACGGCTCATTGTCGGCATTTCCGGTGCTTCCGGCACCATCTACGGCGTGCGGTTGCTCGAACTCTTGCGCGACACCGACATCGAGACCCATCTCGTCATGAGCAAGTCGGCGGAAATGACGCTGGCCTATGAGACCGACATGAAGCCGAAGGACGTGCGGGCGCTCGCGACCCACCACTATCCAGTGACCGATATCGGCGCAGCGATCTCCTCCGGCTCGTTTCCAACCATGGGCATGGTCGTCGCACCATGCTCGATCCGGACCATGAGCGAGATTGCGACCGGCGTAACTGCGTCGTTGCTGTCGCGCGCCGCCGACGTCGTGCTCAAGGAAAAGCGTCGTCTGGTCCTTGCCGTGCGCGAGACACCGCTGCACGGCGGTCACCTTCGCACCATGACGACGCTGGCCGATATCGGCGCCGTCATCGCACCGATCGTTCCGGCATTCTATAATCGTCCGAAATCCGTCGACGATATCGTCAATCATACCGTCGGCCGGCTGCTCGATCTGTTCGGTATCGACACCGGCATCGTCAAGCGCTGGAAGGGCGGCCCGGCGGAGGAGTGAACGTTCAATTGGAGTGAGGAAAACATCATGGACCAGAAACGCTATGATCTCGGCCTTGCCAAGCGCAAGAAAGTCTTGGGCGACGCCTATGTCGATCGCGCGCTCAATAACGTCGACGATTTCAATCGCGATTTTCAGCGCCTGCTTACGGAATATTGCTGGGGCGAAACCTGGGGCGACGAGACGCTAAAACCGCGTGAGCGTTCCATCCTCAACCTCGGCATGATTGCCGCGTTGGGCAAGATGGAGGAGTTCGCCACCCACGTCCGCGGCGCGCTCAACAACGGACTGACGCCGAACGAGATCCGCGCGGCGCTGACCCAGGTGACGATCTATTGCGGCGCACCGATCGGGGTCGATTGCTTCCGCGTCGCCCGGCCCATCATCGCCGAGCACGAGAAGAACAAGAAGTAAGGGTGCATGCTCGACCAGCTCGACGACCGCAAGGCAACATCCCAACCCCCGGGTCCGCCGCTCGACTTCCAGGAGCATCTCAAGCGGCTCGAGGCGCAGGGTCTGCTGGTACGCGTGGAGCGGCCGATCAACAAGGATACCGAGCTGCATCCTCTGCTGCGCTGGCAATTCCAGGGCGGCCTGAAGGAAGACCAGCGGCGGGCATTCCTGTTCACCAACGTGGTCGACAGTGTGGGACGCCGCTACGACATCCCGGTCGCGATTGGCGCCCTGGCATCGTCGGCGCGCATCTATGCGGTCGGCATGGGCTGCGCAGTCGAAAAGATCGGCGACGCATGGCTGCACGCCATCGCCAATCCGGTCGCGCCGACGACGGTAGTCGCGGCGCCGTGCCAGGACGTCGTCATCCAGGGCGATGCGTTGCGCACTCAAAACGGCGGACTCAAGGCGCTGCCGGTGCCGATCTCGACGCCCGGCTACGACGCGGCGCCATACCTGACAGCGACGTTATGCATCACCCAGGATCCCGAGACCGGCATCCGCAACATGGGCACCTACCGCGCGGCGCTCAAAGCCACCGACCGGCTCGGCGTACGCATGGCGGCGCGCATCGGCGGCGCCGGCGGCTATCTGCACTGGCAGAAATATCGCAAGCTGAAAAAGCCGATGCCGATCGCGATCGTCGTCGGCTGCGCCCCGGTCGTGATGTTCACCGGGCCGCAGAAGCTACCGATCGATCTCGACGAGATGGCCGTGGCCGGCGGCCTCGCCGGAACGTCGATTCGCATCGCCAGGGCCGTCACCGTCGATCTCGACGTGCCGGCAGACGCAGAGATCGTGATCGAGGGTCTGATCGATCCCGAACTGCTCGAGCCGGAGGGGCCGTTCGGCGAAAGCCACGGCCATATCGCACTCGAAGATTTCAACATGTCGATGCAGGTCACCGCGATCACGCATAAGCGCGCGCCGGTTTTTACCTCGATCCTCAGCGAAGTGACGCCGAGCGAATCGAGCGTGATGAAGCGGGTCGCCTACGAGCCGCGCTATCTCGCGCACTTACGCGACACGCTGGCGATCAAGGGCGTGCGGCGAGTCGTCATGCATGAGCCTTTGACCAATTTGCGCAAGGTTCTTTTCGTGCAGTTCGCGCCCGGCGTGCCACGGACGGAAATCTGGCGGGCGCTGCATGGCGCGGCGACTTTGCAGGCCGACATCGGCAAATACGTCATTGCCGTGAGCGAAGACATCGATCCGGAAAATCCCGACGCCGTATTCTGGTCGCTCGCCTATCGCGCCAATCCCGCCGCCGATGTTTTCGTCGCGCCGCATCGCGCCCAAGGCCATGGCCCGAAATCCCCCTCCCAACCCTCCCCCGCGCGCGGGGGAGGGTTGGGAGGGGGCAGCGAGGAGGCGACGCTGCTCATCGACGCCACGTTGAAGGAGCCGGCGCCGCCTTTGGCGCTTCCGAAGCGCGAATTCATGGAAGGCGCGCGCAAGATCTGGGAAGAGCTCGGCCTGCCGGCGTTGACGCCGCAGCCGCCGTGGCACGGCTATTCGCTGGGCGAATGGGACGCGGCGTGGGACACTTACGCCAGCCGCGCCGTCGCCGGCCGCTGGGAAGAGACCGGCAAAGAGACCTTCGCGCGCCGCCGCGGCGGACTGACGCCCGAGACGCCAGTCAAAAGCGTGAAGGACTGACTTCACTTTTCCTCTCCCGCTTGTGGGGGAGGAAAGCAGCGATCACCGCGGCCGCAACACCGTATCGACCAGCGCCGGCTTGCCGGCTTTCACCTGCGCGATGGCGCGGCGCAGCGCGGGCGCGATGTCGGCCGGCTTCTCGATCGGACCCTCGGCGTACCAGCCCATGCTTTTGGCCATCGTGGCGAAGTCGGGATCGGGCCCGGTGATGTCCTGCGCGATGTAGGCGCGCTCGACCGGCGTGCCGCGATGATGCGCGACGCGGATCTGGTGCTCCCAGTCGTTGTAATAGGCGCGGTTGTTGTACATCACGATCAGCATCGGGATGTTGTTCTTCGCCGCGCTCCACAGCGCGCCGGCGTCGAACATCAGGTCGCCGTCCGGCTGGATGTCGATGACGAGACGGCCCTTGTCGCGATGCGCCAGCGCGACGCCGAGCGAGACGCCGATCTGCGTGCCGGTGCCGAGCGCCTGTCCGGGATGCCGGTACGGCTTGTCGAAATCCCAGAGCTTGTAGACCCAGTCCTGAAGATTGCAGGCCGTCAGAACCCAATCCTCATCCTTGATCACGTCCCACAATTCGATCGCCAGCCTGGGCAGCGTAATCGGCACGCCGTCCCAGTCCTTTTTGGCCTCATCGGCCCATATCTTGAACATGGCATCGTGCTTCTGCGCCACCGCCTTGCTGCGCTCGGCGACGGTCCTGGCGAGCGCCGGATTCCTGGCGATGCGTTCACGACAGATGCGCGTCAGCTCTGGAATGGCGGTAAGCGTATCGCCGAGCACACGCAGGCTGCACGTCGGCATTCGTGCATAGTCCATCGACCACTTGCTCAGATTGATTTCACCGAAGCCGATTTCGATCATTTCGCAGTGCGGCGGATAATGCGGCACGACCTGGCGCTTGGTGCGATCGTTGAAGTGGGTCGATTTCTCCCAATCGCGGGTGTCGAGCGACAGGATGAGATCGGCATCGCGGAAGATTTCCTTCTCGCAGCTCAGGTTGAGCGGATGGCGGTTGGGAAAATTCAGCCGCGCATGCACGTCGAACACCGCGGCGCCGACTGCCTCGGCCAGCGCCACGAGATTCTCGAAACCGCCTTCGCTGCGCGCGACATATTCGGCCATCAAAACCGGATATTTCGCCGCCAGCAGGCGGTCGGCGACTTGCTCGAGCGCTTTGACGTCGGCGGCCATCGGCACCGGCACTTTGTTGTCGGCCGCTTTCGGCAGCGCGACGTCTTTCGACAACGGCTGTTCTTGCAGCCACGCGTCGTAACACATGTAGATCGGGCCCTGCGGCTCGGTCATCATCGCCGCGTAGGCGCGGGCAAAGGAATCCGGCACGCCCTCGATGCTCGACGGCTGATAATCCCATTTCACGTAATGGCGGAGCTGTTCGCCGTTGACGTTGGCGGTATGAATCCAATCGATGAATGGCCGCCGCCGGCTTTCGTCCATCGGGCCGGTCGCGCCAATAACGAATACCGGGCAGCGGTCGATATAGGCGTAATAGATGCCCATGGTGGCGTGCAGCATGCCAACGACATCGTGCACGATCGCGGCCATCGGCCGGCCGGTCGCCTTGGCGTAGCCGTGGGCGATCTGCACCGCGATCTTTTCGTGCTGGCAGAGCAGGATCGGCGGCTGGTTGCCGCCGTAATTGACCAGCGAGTCGTGCAGGCCGCGGTAGCTCGCGCCGGGATTAAGCGCGATATAGGGAAAGCCGTAATGCTTGATCAGATCGACGATGGCGTCGGATTGCCATGCCTTTTCGGCGTAGCTGACCGGTGCATTCGACTTGGCGACATCGTTCATCGGCGCGGTCCCTTGCGATAAGTCTGCGGGACCATACGGGGCAGGCTGCGCGCGGGCAACGCCGTTTACGGCCGCACTGCAGGCGCTTCCATCGTCATGCCGCGGGCGCGCCACATCAGGAAAAGCTCGAGGTTGACAAGCTCCGGCGCGCCATAGTCGTAGGGCTCGGCGCGCACCGCGCTCATGCAGCCGCGCACTCGCCGCTGCAGCGATCCGATCTCCTGCCACTCCAGGCGGTAGATCGGATATCCGGTCGGTTCTGCCTGCGGAATCGGATTGCCGGCGAGCTCCTTGCCCCAATTATCGTCGTGACATTGCGCGCAGGACAGGCCGAGCTGGCCCTGATGGCGCTCGAAGATGGCGCGGCCGGCTTCGATGAACGGCGTTGTCTGTGCGTCTTCCGCGACCGCGACGGGCAAGCCGTTCGACTGATGCGCGATGTAGACAGTCAGTGCGAGCAGCTCCTTGCTCTCGAACGGCAGCGCCGCCGCTTTCTGGTCGCCGGCGCGGCTCATATTGATCCTCTGTTCGAGATCGACCGGACGGCCGAGTTGCGCGTCGAATGCCGGGTAGCGCGCGGCAACCCCTTTCATGCCGGCGGCGGCATCGCCGTGGCAGTCCGCGCACGATTTATGTGTCTCGCCGGCCTTTTCGTTCCACAGCGTCTCGCCGTCGAGCACCGCGAGCATCCCCGGATTGGCCGTACCATCATTCTGCATGGCCCGGGTGTCGGGGCTGACGAAGCTGCTATCCGAGCGTCGTTGGTCGAGTGGAATTTCGGCCGCAGCGGCCATTGCGGCGCAAGCAAGCGCTGTGATCAACACGGCGATGCGCGCAAGCTGTGCCGCCGGCATCGATCATTCCACTTTGATTTGCGCGGTTTGAACCCGCGTGGCGCCTTGCTGGTCGGTCCACGAAAACGCCAGTGTGCCGTTTTCGGTGGCGACGGTGAAAAAGGAGATGAACGGATTGGCCGCTACGGCGGGATAAAACGTGGCGCGAAATACTTCCTCGCCGTTATAGGTGCAGACGAAATCGTCGATGATGTCGCGCGGAATCGGCTGGCCGGTGACACCGATGCGGTATCCGGTTTCCATAATATGGGAGACCAATGTCTTGATCTCGATCACGTCGCCGCGTTTGGCGGTCGCCGGAACATGAATGAGCGCGCGGCCGATCATGGCTTCGGATCCTCGACGCAGGCCGCCAGGGTGACGATGACGTAAATGTCGTCGGACCAGCAGGTGCCGTCGGACATTTCTGCAATCGCCGTCACAGTCTGGGTATCAGCAAGGCGGATGCGCGTGGAAAAATTGGCGCGTCCGGCGCGCGGTCCGAGTTTGACGCTGATGACGTTGGGCTGCGGGTTCTTCTCGTTGAAGATGTGAATAGCCTTGACGTAATCGGTCGCCGTCATCGGGCTATCGACCGAGACGGTGCAGGGCACTGAATTGCCGTTCTCGACCAGTGGCGGCAGATCGAGCTTGACCTTGCCCTTTTCGATTGGCGCATTACCGATCGCCTTGCGAACGGCTTCCTCCATCATGGCAAGCGAAGCATCAGCCGGCCGGATCGAAAGCCGCGTCAGCGCGCCGCCACCGGCCAGCGCTCCGGACACTTGCAGGATCTTGCGACGCGAATAGCGGCTCAAGGCTCTCTTCCAAAGCTCACTTCAATGTCATCAGATAGGCCACCACATCTTCGATTTCTACGGCCGTCAGCACCGGTTTGTCGCGATAGGCCGCCGGCACCCGCGTCAAATCGGCGACGCGATAGAACGACGGCATGATCGTATCCGGATTGAACTTGCGCCCGTCGACGATCCGCAACCGCAATTGCCCTTCGCTCCAGCGCGACCCGGCGCCGCTGAGATCGGGTCCGATGTTGCCCTGGAACCGATCCTCTGGGAACGGCCCGGAGTGGCAGAGCAGGCACAGCCCGACATTGCGGTTGGCGACAATCGCCCGGCCGCGAACGGGATCGCCCTTGGCGCCGGTCAGCGATGCGGGAATGGCATCGCCGACGATAGCGTAATGGACGAGTCCGGCATTGGCCGGCCCGGCGACTATTGCGCTGAGCGCAAGCGCGCGGATACAGGCTCGCGCCTTAACCGAAAATCTCGGCGGTGATGTCCCTGAACCACGCATCGGCTTTTTTTGCTTCCTCGGCGCGAAAAGCCGGCGGCGCGTCAAGCGGACTGGAGGAAATCGAGCCGCCCACTTCCGCGTACTCGCCGTTGACCGGCTCAAAGATGCCGTTGATCGAAATCGCGTAGTTGGGCGCCACCACGCTGTAGCAATTGCTTGCGAGCTTCATCGCAGGCGGTGTTTCGCCGCGAAGCAAATGCGCAATTGCGGTCGCGCAAAGTTTGCCTTCGATCGACCCGGAGAAAGCCGATTTCGGCATGGCGCCGGCGAGGGCGGCATCGCCGATGACGTGGATGTTTTTCTGTTGCAGCGACTCGAAGGTCACCGGATCGACCGGACACCATCCGGTTTGATCGGCCACGCCGGCGAGCGCCGCGATCTTTCCGGCCTTCTGTGGCGGGATCACGTTGGCGACGGCATATTGATAAGTGTCGAAGTCGGTCTCAATCGTCTTCTTGGCGATGTCGATCGACGCGGCATTTCCGCCCGACGACGGCGACTTCCATTCGATGATGCCGGGATAAAGCGCCTGCCATGCATTCATGAAGAGCTGCTGCATGGTGAAAGTATCCTTGGCGTCGAGGATCACCAGTTTCGATCGCGGCTTGTTGGCTTTCAGGTAGTACGCGATCATGCTCGCGCGCTCATACGGGCCGGGCGGGCAGCGCGACGGATTGGCCGGCGCGACGAGCGCGACGAGACCGCCGTCATCCATGGCCGCGATCTGCCGTTGCAGCAGATCGTATTGCGCGGCGTCGGTGGTCCAGGCATGCGGCGCCTGGCTGGCTGCCGATTCGCTGTAGCCCGGCAGCGCGTCCCAGCGGAATTCGATGCCTGGGGCGATCACAAGCCGGTCGTAAGGCAGTGTCGTTCCGGTCGAGAGTGTCACGTTGCGAGCCGCCGCATCGACGCCGGTCGCGGTTGCAAAGACGACGCCGATGCCGGCGGCAGCTGTTTTCTCGTAGCCGAACTGCTGGTCGGACAGCTTGCGGATACCGCCAAGCACGCCATTGCTCAACGGCGGCGCGGTGTAGGTACGTCGCGCCTCGACAAGCGTGATCGCAATCCGTTGGTCGGCCGCACGGAGCGCCCGGGCGCAGCTCGCGCCGGCGAAGCCGCCGCCGACAATCACAACACGCGGCGCCGCTTGCGCGCGAGCGGCGTGCGGCCACAGCGCTGCTGCCGCGGCGGCGTGACCCGCACCCTGGAGAAGTTGCCGGCGAGTTCTGGCCGTGCGTTCTATCGTCATTACCAAATGGGAGTGGCGGGCCAAGGCCCGACGCTCGTTCCGCCTAGGCGGAGTGCAGATCGTTGTTCTTGAGCGGGAAGTTGCGGATACGCTTGCCGGTCGCCGCGAATATCGCATTGAGCACGGCAGGCGCCGCAACCGCGATGGTCGGCTCGCCGACGCCGCCCCAGAACTCGTAGTCCGGCATGACGATGGCCTCGACCTTCGGCATCTCGTCGATCCGCATCACCTGATACGTATCGAAGTTCTTCTGCTCGATGTGGCCGCCGCGTACGGTGCATTCGCCGTACAGCATGGCCGAAAGTCCATAGACGAACGAGCCTTCGACCTGCCGTGCGACCTGCTCCGGATTGACGGCGTGTCCCGAATTGGTGCCGCCGACGATCCGGTGAATCTTCAACTGGCCGTCGGTGACCGAAACCTCCGCACAAGCCGCCACATAGCTGCCGAAGCCCATGATCTGCGACAAGCCCCGATAGACACCTTGCGGTGCGGGCGTTCCGTATCCGGCTTTGTCGGCCACGGCTTTGAGCACCGCCGCGTGCTTCGGCTTGAGATATTTGAGGCGAAATGCCAGCGGGTCTTCGCCGATTTCATGGGCCAATTGGTCCATGAAAGTCTCGACATAGATCGCGTTGTGATTGGTGTTGACGCCGCGCCAGAAGCCCGCCGGCACGGAAGGATTGCGCATGGCGTGGTCGATCAGGATGTTCGGAATATTGTAACCGAACGCGCCTTCCGGTCCGCCGGGGTTGAGACCCTGAAACACGACCGGATCCTTGCCGTTTTCCATGCGCGCCGGGAGCACGGTGGCCAGGATCGACTGACCTGAAATGCGCATGTGAAACGCAATCAGGTTCTTGTTGGCATCGAAGCCCGCCGTCATCTTGCACTGCGTGATCGGGTGGTAGAAGCAGTGCGTCATATCCTCTTCGCGCGACCACAAGAGTTTGACCGGAGTGCCGGGCATTTCCTTGGCGATCGTGACGGCTTGACGGACAAAATCGCTTTGTCCGCGCCGCCCGAAGCCGCCGCCGAGGAACGTTTTGTGGACGTCGCACTGCGCGACCGGAAGGCCGGCGGCATCGGCGGTGACCGCAAGCGCGGATTCGCCGTTTTGCGTGGAGCACCAGACTTCGCAACGATCGGCCGTATAAAGCGCTGTCGCGTTCATCGGCTCCATCGGGGCGTGGTTCTGATACGGATAGGAGTAGGTCGCTTCCACAACCTTGGCGGCGCCGGCCAAGGCCGACTTCACGTCGCCCGACTGATTGCCGACAAAGGCTTGTTCGGCATCGAGACCTTCCTTGAGGAAGTTCGCGATGGTGGCGTTGGAGACCTTGGCGTTCGCGCCGTTGTCCCAGACGATCGGCAGGCTCTCGAGCGCCTTCTTGGCCCGCCACCACGAATCGGCGACGACGGCGACAGCGTTGTCGCCGATCCGCACGACCTTCTTGACACCAGGCATGTCGGAAACATGCGCCTCATCGACGCTTTGCAGCTTGCCGCCGAACACCGGGCATGCGCTGACCGCCGCATACACCATTCCCGGCATGCGGATGTCGATGCCGAACACCGTCTTGCCGACGACTTTATCCGGTGTGTCGAGTCGCTTAAGCGGCTTGCCGGCTATTGTCCAGGTCTTCGGGTCTTTCAATGCCACGTCCTTGGGGACGTCGAGCTTGCCGGCGGCTTCCGCGACTTTGCCGTAAGTGACGGTACGGTTCGACGCTTTGTGCGTGATCACGCCGCTGGCCGTGGTGCATTCGGCAGCCGGTACATTCCAGGCGCTGGCTGCCGCCTGGACCAGCATCATGCGTGCAGCCGCGCCGCCCTCGCGAACATATTTGTTCGATTCGCGGATACCACGGCTGCCGCCAGTCGAGAAATCGCCCCAAACGCGCTTGCGCGCCAGGTTCTGGCCGGGGGTCGGAAATTCGGTCGTGACTTTCGACCAGTCCGCGTCCAGTTCCTCGGCAACAAGTTGAGCGAGGCCCGTCATCGTGCCCTGGCCCATCTCGGAGCGGGCGATGCGGATGACGACGGTCTCATCGGGCTTGATCACAACCCAGGCATCGACTTCGGGCGGGGCATCTGCAGCGCGAGCGGTATTCGAGCCGAACGGCAGATTGAAGCCGAGTGCGAGCCCGGCACTGGCCGTGGTCGAGCCGACGATGAAGGAACGGCGGTTCAATTTGGATAAGCGTGACATGATTGCGTTCCCCCTCAGGCGTGATCGGCAGCCGCGTGGATCGCGGCGCGAATGCGCTGATAGGTTCCGCAACGGCAAATATTCGTCATCGCCGCATCGATATCGGCGTCCGTCGGCTTGGGGTTATGCTTGAGCAGGTCTGCGGCGGCCATCATCATGCCGCTCTGGCAGTAGCCGCATTGCGGCACGTCGAGATCGAGCCACGCCTGCTGCACCGGGTGCAGCTTGCCGTTTTGCGCGAGCGCCTCGATGGTGGTGATGGACTTGGAACCGACGGTGCCAACGGGCACCTGACATGAGCGCGTGGCGACACCGTTGATATGCACGGTGCAAGCGCCGCATTGGGCAATGCCACAGCCATATTTCGTGCCGGTGAGGCCGATCGTATCGCGGATCACCCAGAGCAGCGGCGTATCGGATTCAACGTCGACGTTGTAGGACTTTCCGTTGATGGAAAGGGCAATCATACTGTCCTCCCGGTCTGAATGGTGCGCATCCCCATTTGGGACTGACTTTCAATTCGGCGCCCACTTCGGGCAAAGTTTACTCCGTTCCAATTCGAATGCGAATCGCAAAAACGCGAGGTGGGATTGGCGGCGCGGGGAATTCTCGAATAACCTCGGTGTTTACGCCGGCCCGACGGGTGATCGATCATGTTTGGCAGACTTATTGCGGTTTTCACGTGTTGCGCTGCGCTCGCCGGTCCGGCGTATGCCGCCGACATCGTCTCGGTGGGCTCGGTCGACGCCACGTCGGCCAATCTGTGGCCGCTCCATATTGCCGCCAAAAACGGCTATTTCGACGCTGCAAACCTGAAAATCGATCTGGTTTTCGCGCAATCGAATGCCTCCGTCATCCAACAGCTTGCCGCTGGCTCATATAGCGTCGCGCCCAGCGCGGGCATGGTCGATCCGATCCGGGCAATCGACAAAGGCGCGCCGGTGGCCCTTGTTCGCATTGTGATCCAGGCGCCGCCTTACGCGTTACTCGCAAAGCCGGAGATCAAGAAGATCGAGGACCTCAAGGGCAAGATCATCAGCATCGGCGGTCTCAAGGACATCACCCGTATTTTCACCGAGCGGATGCTCGAACCGCACGGGCTGAAATCGGGTGACTACGACTATGTGTTTGCTGGCGCCACCAGTGCCCGATTCGCGGCGCTGAAATCCGGCGCGGTCGATGCCGCGCTGCTCACCGTTCCTTTTAATTTCTATGCCGAAAGCGCGGGGTTCACCAATCTGGGCTTCACGTTCGACTATTTGCCGGACATGCCGTTTGCCGGCATGGCGGTCAATCGCACGTGGGCGGAGGCGAATCCCGACGTGCTGAAGCGATTCCTTGCCTCCTATACCAAAGGCGTCGCCTGGTTCGATGATCCGAAGAACCGTGAAGCAGCGGTCCAGATCCAAATGGACACGAGCAAGATCGCGCAGGACGATGTGGAAAAGGCCTACGCTTTTCTCCACGACAAGAATTTGTTCGAGCCAACCGGCGCGATCTCGAAGCGAAAAATAGGCAGCGTGATCGACGCGCTACGCAATCTCGGCGATCTTCCCCCCGACTTCACGGTGGACCGTGTTCTGCTTCCCGGTGCGGCACAGGTTGCCGACTGATGAGCGCAACGAGTGACGGCGTAAAAACCCTGAATCCGCCAGCCGCTCGCGCGGCGAACGCCGGCTCTTCGCATCATTTCGCCGGCGCGTTACGCCGCAGATACATGGCCGGCGCGCTATCGGTCATCGGCGGCCTGCTGCTGTGGGAGATCATCAGCCGCTTTGCGGTGAACAATGCGCTTTTCCTCGCTGCCCCGTCGCAAATTGCCGTCGCCATCTACAATCTCGCCGTCACCGGGCAGCTCTGGCATCACGTTGCCATCAGCGCCGCGGAGTTCGCGCTCGGCTACGTCATCGCCAGTGTGCTCGGCATCGCGCTCGGCCTTGCGATGGCGTCCAGCGTCACGATGAAGCAAGCCTTGCAGCCATGGGTTTCCGGGCTCTACGCCACGCCGACGATCGCGCTTGCGCCGCTGTTCATACTTTGGTTCGGCATCGGCATCTGGTCGAAGGTGATCGTGGTGATAACGCTCGTGCTGTTCCCGGTCACCATCAATACCGAAGCAGGTCTGCGCACGACCAGTGAGCGGCTGATCGAAATGCTGCGTTCGTTTGGCGCCACGCGTCGGCAAATTTTCATCAAGGTCTCGCTGCCCTCGGCGGTGCCCTTCATCCTGGCCGGTCTCAAGCTCGGCATCGGCCGCGGCCTGATTGGCGTCGTCGTCGCGGAATTGTTCGGTTCGCGCGCTGGCCTCGGCCGCCTGATCAGCCAGTCGGCCGACGCCTTCAACATGCCGGAACTGTTTGCCGGCGTCGTTGTGCTGGCAATCGCCGGCATCGTGATGACGGCGGGTTTTGGCTGGCTTGAGAAGCGTATCGTGCCGTGGACGCGGGATTAAGGGAGCAGCATGGTGCCAAAGCTTGCGATCTCGCGATTGAGCAAGTCGTTCGGCGATCTCGAAGCCTTGCGTGGCATCAATCTCGGCGTCGAGCGCGGCGAATTCATTTCCGTTGTCGGCCCGAGCGGTTGCGGCAAGACGACCTTCTTGCGGATTGTCGCCGGCCTCGAGCACGCGACATCCGGCGACGTGCTGCTCGACGGACGCGCCGTGCGCGAGCCCGGTACCGATCGTGGTTTCGTGTTTCAAAATGACAGCCTGTTGCCGTGGCGCACTGTGTTCGCCAATGCGATCATCGGGCGCGAGGTCACCGGCTCGATCGGTCCAGCCGACCGCAAGCGCATCATCGAGCTGTTAAAGCTCGTCGGCCTCGAAGGCTTCGAGAATTATTATCCGCGCCAGCTCTCAGGCGGCATGCGCCAGCGCGTCAATCTCGCCCGCGCGCTCGCTATCGATCCGGAAATCCTGCTGATGGATGAGCCGTTCGCGGCGCTCGATGCGCAGACGCGCGAAATCATGCAGGCTGAATTGTTGCGCATCTGGGAACGCGGCCAGAAAACTGTGCTGTTCGTCACGCACCAGATCGACGAGGCGGTGTTTCTGTCCGATCGCGTGCTGGTATTCGGGCGGCGGCCCGGCCGCGTGCAGGCGGAGGTCGCGATCGCGCTGCCGCGCCCGCGCAAGCTCGAGATCAAGCGCACGGCAGAGTTCGTCGCGCTGGTCGATCGTATCTGGCGGATGATCGAAGATGACGTCCGGGCCGCGGCGCTCTACGAAAACGCTTGAGACGGTCCTGCCGGTGGTCGCGCCGTTGGCCGGGGACCCATCGGGGCACTTAGCGGCCTGTTTCCGGGGCCAGCGGTAGGCTTCGGGCATGCAGGCAGGTTTGGGGCCTGTCAGGCACATTGCCGCGCTCCCTGCCGCTCTCTTTCCTCGGCTGCTAAAGCAGGGCATCCTGTGGCCGACACTGTCGCGCTGGCCCCCTAACGGCTGGTGGGTGCCACGAACAGAGAAACGAATCTTGGAGGGATTCCCATGAGTCATCGCATATCGCGGCGCGGCGTGAATGCCGGTATCGGCGCCGCCCTGATTTCACCCGCAGTCGCTACCACGCGCGCTTTCGCGCAGGGCGTCGAGCCGATCAAGATCGGCTTCGGCATGGCGCTGACCGGCCCGCTCGCGGCCAACGGCCAGCAGGCTTTGCTCGGCGCCACCATCTGGTCGGAAGAAATCAACGCCAAGGGCGGATTGCTCGGTCGCCAGGTTCAGCTCATTCACTATGACGACCAATCCAACCCGTCGAACGTGCCCGGCATCTATACGAAGCTGCTCGATGTCGACAAAGTCGACCTCGTCGTCAGCGGCTACGCCACCAATATGGTCGCCCCGGCCATTCCGATCGTCATGCAAAAGGGCAAGGTTTTCATCAGCCTGTTCGCGCTCGATGCGAACGCCGAATTCAAGTACCCGAAATACTTCGCGATGATACCGACCGGCGGTCCGAACCCGAAGCAGACCATCACCGAAGGTTTTTTCCAGGTGGCGGCCGCGCAAAATCCGAAGCCGAAAACAGTCGCGATTGCGGCCGAGGACGCCGAGTTCTCGCGCAACGCCGCCGAGGGCGTACGTGCCAACGCAAAACAGTACGGCTTCCAGGTTATCTACGACAAAACCTACCCGCCGAACACGACCGACTTTTCGCCGATCGTCCGCTCCATCCAGGCCGCTAATGCCGATCTTGTGCTGATCTGCTCATATCCGCTGAGCTCGGTTGGCATGACGCTATCGGCCAATGAACTCGGCCTGAAACCGAAGATGATGGGCGGCGCAATGGTGGGTCTGCAAGCCACCGTTTTCAAGAACAAGCTCAAGGGCAAGCTGAACGGCATCGTCAACTACGATAACTGGGTGCCATCGGAGAAGATGATGGCGCCGGCGGCCGACTTCTTCAAAAAATATCAGGCGCGCGCGCCGGGTCTTGGCATTGATCCGCTCGGCTATTATCTCGGCGGCTGGGGCTATGCCTATTTCCAGGTCTTGCAACAGGCAGTCGAGGGCGCAAAGAGCATCAACGATGACAAGGTCGCCGATTTCCTGCGCAACAACGCCTTCAACACGATCATGGGGAACGGCATCAGGTTCGGCAAGAACGGCGAATGGGTCAAATCCCATCAGCTCCAGGTGCAGTATCACGGCATTACCGATGCCGCGAACCTCGATACCTGGCGCGGCATGAGCTACCAGACCGTTGTTGCTCCCGCTGACGAGGTCACCGGCAGTGTGATCTATCCCTACGAGAAGGCGCTGGGGTAACTGCGCCTTCTCCGGCAGGCCGGAGAGGCAATCGAGTGAACGAATGCTGTTTCCCACTTCCCTGGTCGGTTCCTATCCCCAACCGGATTGGCTGATCGACCGGGATAAACTGTCAAAGCAAGTCCCGCGCGTGCGCGCCGATGACCTCTGGCTCGTCGCGCGGGACAAGCTTGATGCGGCGCAGGACGACGCCACGATCCTCGCCATCCGGGATCAGGAACGCGCCGGTCTCGACATCATCACCGATGGCGAGCAGCGGCGAGAAAGCTATTCCAATCGCTTTGCCACCGCGCTGGACGGCATCGATATCGACAAGCCCGGCACCACGATCAACCGCAGCGGCCGGCCGATTCCAGTGCCTCGGGTAGTCGGTCCGATCCGGCGGCGGCAACCCGTCGAGCTTCGCGATCTCAAGGTGCTGCGCGCTAACACCGAGCGGGCCATCAAGGCGACAGTGCCCGGCCCGTTCACCATGGGCAAGCAGGCGCAGGACGACTACTACAAGGATGAGGAGGCCGTCGCGCTGGCCTATGCGGACGCCGTCAATGCCGAGATTAAGGATCTGTTCGCCGCCGGCGCCGATGTGGTGCAGATCGACGAGCCGTGGATGCAGCAGCATCCCGACAAAGCGCGGCAATACGGTCTCAAGGCGCTCGACCGCGCGCTCGACGGCGTTACCGGGACGGTCGCGGTGCATTTGTGCTTTGGCTATGCCGCGGTCGTCCACGACAAGCCGTCGGGCTATTCGTTCCTGCCGGAACTCGAGGGTTCCAAAGCGCAGCAAGTCTCGGTCGAGGCCGCGCAGCCCAAGCTCGATCTTGCGGTGTTACGGGAACTGCCGTCGAAAACCATAATCCTCGGGGTCATCGACTTGGCCGACATGACCGTCGAGACGCCGCAGATTGTCGCCGATCGCATCCGGAGGGCGCTGGCCCATGTACCTGCAAGTCGGGTGATCGTGGCGCCGGACTGCGGTATGAAATACCTGCCACGCCCGGTCGCTTTTGCTAAGATGAAGTCCATGGCCGACGGGGCAGCGCTGGTGCGGCGCGAGCTCGCGGGCAATTGACATCCGGAATTCTGAGGAGACGACGATGCCTTATGTAACGGAAGAGACCTTGACCGATGTCGTGCGCGAGCGATGGAGCGATATTCCCGATCCTCGCCTCAAACAGGTGATGACCGCGCTCGTCAAGCACGTCCATGCTTTCGTGCGCGAGATTGAGCCGACTCAGGCGGAATGGTTCAAGGCCATCGACTTTCTCACCCGCACCGGACAGATGTGCGACGACAAGCGCCAGGAATTCATCCTGATGTCGGATGTGCTGGGCGTCAGCATGCTGGTTGACGCCATCAATCACCGGCAAACGAACGGCGCGACACCGAGCACGGTCGAAGGCCCGTTCCACGTCCCCGATGCGCCACCCGTCGCCAACGGCGGCAACATGGCGGCGAATGCGCCCGGCATCCCGTGCTTCGTCAGCGGCACGGTGCGCGGCGTCATGGGCGAGCCGGTGTCCGGCGCGACGCTCGATCTGTGGCAGACCGACGGCGAGGGCCTCTACGAGGCGCAGCGCCCGGAAATCGAAGGCCCATGGATGCGTGGCCTGTATAAGTCGCAGCCCGACGGCTCCTACCTGATCCGCACCGTCGCGCCGATCGCCTATACGATCCCGATGGATGGTACGATCGGTGAATTGATGAACCGCACCAATTTGAGTCACATGCGGCCGGCGCACATTCACTTTGCGCTCAATGCGTCCGGCTACCATGGCCTGACGACGCATCTGTTCCAGTCCGGCGACAAATGGATCGAGCATGACGCCGTCTATGGTGTGAAGGCGCCGCTGATCGTCGACTTCAAGAAAATGCCGGCGGGCTGCAAAGCGCCGAGCGGCGAGTTGATGAACCAGCCGTTCTATGTCGTCCACTACGACTTCGTGCTGGGCAAGCAGGCGCAAGCCGCCGCGGCGTGACAGTGCGCGGCCGCGCGTAACGCCAGTTTCGCCGTGCTTGAGCCGGTCAGCTTTCCGTCGGACGGTCTAAAGCTGTCTGGCGTAATGCACGTTCCGGACAATCTCGAGCCGGGTGAGCGGCGACCTGCCATCATCATGATGCACGGCTTCGGGGGCCAGAAAGCGATCGGGCCCGAGTGGGTCTGCCGGCAATGCGCCGACTGGGGCTATGTCGCGCTTCGCTTCGATTTCCGCGGTTGCGGTGACAGCGAGGGCGAGCGCGGCCGGGTCATTCCGCTGGAGGAAGCCGCCGACGCCGTCAACGCCGTGACCTATATGGCGTCGCGCGGCGACGTGAACCCGAATGCCATCGCGCTCTGTGGCTCAAGCCTTGGCGGCGGCGTTGCGGTCCAGGCGGCGGCCAACGATCGGCGCGTCGCAGCGGTGATCGTCGAGAACGGCGTCGCCAATGGCGAGCGCATGATCCGCGCCATGCACACGCCGGAATCCTGGCAAAAGTTCCTTAAGCTCCTCGATGAGGGTGTCCGCCATCGCGAACGCACCGGCAAGTCGATGATGATCCACCGTTTCGATATTTTCGAAATGCCGAAAGCGCTGCAGGTCAACCTGACGTCGCAGAACGCGCTGATGGAGTTCACCGCCGAGACCGCCCTCGGCTTCTTCATGTTCCGCCCCGAAGAGGTCATCGCCCGGATCAGTCCGCGGCCGGTTCTACTCCTGCATAGCGTGCGCGATACGGTGACGAACTATGATGAGGCCTTCAGTTTTGTCCGTATGGCGAAGCCGCCGGTGGAATTGCATCTGCTCGACGGCACCGACCATTTCATGTTCGTCAACGCGGACCCACGCGTCGCATCGACGTTGAAAAGCTGGCTCAATCGGTTCTTTCCCGCCAAAACCTAGCTGCGCTCCAGCGCCCTGCGATCCCAATTCGCAAGATCGGCCGCTGCCGCATAGGTTTCCTGCAAAAATTCCAGCAATAGCGCATCCGGGTCGGACGCCTTGCGGACGGCGTCGTAGGGCAAGATGAATTGGCCGAGATCCTTGTTGTAGGAAGCTTCGGCTGTTCGCAGCCGGACGCCGCTGTAGCCGGCAGGTTCCGGGTAGGCATAGACATAGAAAGCCGGGTAGCCGAAGCCGCCATTGCCCGGCCAGAAACCGCAGCTTGAGACTTCGTGCGAATAGGCTTCCGCCATCACCCAGGAGGCGACATGCGGCGTGACACCCTTGGGCGGCGGCGCGGTCCGGCCTGAAAAACGTGTCACCGCAAGGTCGAAACTTCCCCAGAAGAAATGCACAGGGCTGACTTTGCCGATGAACCGGCTGCGGAACTTATTCAGCACCCGATTGCCCTGCACCAGGGCGCGCCAGAATTTTTGCGCGTAGACCGGGTCATACTGCGTATGCGCGCGGTCCCGATCGAACGGAACCGCGTCTTCGATCTCGCACGGCATGGTCCGGATGTTCACGTCGATGCCGAGCCCGTGCAATCGCTGCATGAATTCGGCGTAAAAGTCCGCAACAGCCATCGGCCTGAGCGCGAAATTCTCAACCCGGCAATCGCTGGTCTCGATGATCAGCCGATGGTTGGTGAAGTCGAAGATGACGTCGAATATGCCGCCGGCATAGGGCATGGTCGGAGCGGCCAGGCCGCGGGCGGTCACCAGGAATGTCGAATTCCACCAATGATTGACGAGCGGGGTGACGGCGATGCGCACCTTGCCTGCGATCTGCGTCCACAGATGAAGCGTGTTGCAGGTGTCGCTCCAGGCTTCGAGCGGCAGGTCCGGCCACAGCGGATTTTCGCGCATGGCTTGAAATCCTGTGTTGCCTCGTTGGCATTCCGGCCTTGTCTCACGCCGTCGCGAAATGCTTATAATGCTAAGGAATTCGCCCTCAATCACTCTACCATGCAAGAAGACGCCGGCTCAAATCTGTTGCGGAACTGGATCGCGCGCGCCGCGCTGGCCGCTCCGGATAAGCCGTGGGTCGTGTCGGCCGACGACGGCCGAACTGTCAGCTATGGCGAGTTGCGCGATACGGTGGACCGCTTCGCAACCTTTTTGCGCGAACGCGGCCTCGGGCCGAACGATCGCGTCGCGCTGCTCGCCAACAATTCGATCGAGCAATTGCTGTGCTTTTTCGGCGTGATGGCAAACGGCGCGACCGTTTGCACCATCCATGTCGAGATGAACCGCAACCATCTCGGAGATATCTTCACGCGACTGAAGCCCAGGCTGATCCTGTATCAGGATGGCTTGCAGCTCGACGATCTCCTTGCTGAGGCGCCCGCGCCGCGTATTCGCATCGGACGCTCCGATAAATTCGAGCCCGAAACGTTGTTTGCCGAACTTTCGCGCCGTTCGCCGAGCCGAGAGACGGGCGCGGCTCGGCCGGAGGATGACGCGATTATCCTGTTCACGTCCGGCACCAGCGCCAGGCCCAAGGGCGTCGTTTTGAACTACCGCGAATACCTGCTGAACATCGATCCGCTCGCGCAGGGTTTCGGTATTACCGCCAACGACCGGCTTTACGATTTTCGCCCCTTCAGCTGGAACTCGGCGCAGACCTTGGGCGGCCTCGCTGTCGTGAACCGCGGCGCAACGCTGATTCTGTCGGAGAAATTCTCGGCAAGCCGTTTTTTCCATCATCTGCGCGAATACGGCGCGACGATCGCCACCGGCAATCCGACCACGATCAATATCCTGCTCAACAGCGATCAGACCGCGCATCGCGATAATCTGCCGAAGCTGCGCTTCATGACGTCGAGTTCGGCGCCGCTTCTGCTCGAAGAGTGGAAGCGGTTCGAGCGGAAATTTGGCGTTCCGGTTGCGCAGGGTTGCGGTGCCAGCGAGGCGAGCTGGATAGCGGCCATTCCAGGCGAACAGCGTCGTCACGGCACGGTCGGGCGGCCGCTCCGATATCATGATCTGGCCATCGTCGACGCCGAGGGGCGGCGCTTGCCCGCGGGCGAAACCGGCTATGTCGAACTCGGCGGCCTTGGCGATCACGCATTTCGCTATCTCGGCGAAGACGGCGAAGTGGAAGTCCATAGCCGGGGCCGCTTCCGCACCGGAGATCTCGGCAGCCTGGATGACGACGGCTTTTTGACGCTCACCGGCCGTGAGAAGGAGCAGATCATCCGCGGCGGCGCGAAAATATCGCCGGTCGAGATCGATTCCTATTTGATGCAACGCCCCGACGTCATCGAAGCCGCCACCGTCGGTGTCCCGGACGCGGTCTATGGCGAGGAGGTGGTGAGCTATGTCGTGGCGCGACCCGGCGCGATGGTCGATGCCGGCGATCTGCTGCGCTACTGCGCAACGGTGCTCCCGGCTTTCAAGGCGCCGAAGCAGATCGTGATCAGCGCGTCGTTGCCGAAGACCGAGCGAGGCAAGCTCGACCGCCGCGCGCTCGCGGAACGCTGGCGGAAGGACGCCGGCGGGTAATTTTCCCAGCCGCATAGGCGGCGGCCGGAAAAAGAGTTCATCGGTCTATCTTGAAAATCCCGCGAGTCCTGTCACTAATCGACAGATGTAATGCGTGTAATTCGAATTATTCATTGGGAAAGGAGCACGTCATGGCAAAGGCACATCGCGGCCTCGACGGACGGCACCGCGACAAGAGCGGAAAAATCGAAAAGAAGCACGGCAACACGAAAGTAGCCGCGTTGCGCAAGGAATATGGTCCGGGCTTCGCCAAGGGCCATCGCAAGGACATGATGCTCAAGACGCTGCTCAAGAAAACCGGGTCGGCGTCGTTGCATGAGTATCTGAGACATCATCACAGGTAACGCCGTCGCGCCTGCTCGGCTGCCAGTGTATTCCTGTGGCATGAGCTGGAACCTCCGGACACTACGGAGCAACCTGCGCCTTGCTAGCGCACTGGTTCTGCTCGCCTTCGTCATTTGCCATCTGACCGGCCATTGCCTCCTCCTTGTTTCGTTCGAGGATGCGGAGGCTGCCCAGAAGGCGCTGATGTATCCCTGGCGAACCTGGCTCGGCACCGGGCTGCTGTCAGCCGCCGTCCTCATCCATTTCATCAATGCATTGTGGTCGATCTATATCCGGCGCTCGCTTCGCATCATTCGGTGGGAATGGACACAGCTTTCGCTCGGCCTCTGTATTCCCGCGTTGCTGATACCTCACGTCTTGTCGACACGCATCGCCGAAAGCTTGCTGGATGTGACGAACTACTACAGCACGGTCCTGATCGTGCAGTGGCTCGTGTTTCCCTGGCTTGGCGCACTTCAGGTGACCGCTGTCATAACGGTATGGACCCATGCCTGCATCGGCGTTCACTATTGGCTGCGCACCAAGGCGTGGTATCCGGCCTGGCGGCCCTTGATGTTCGCCTGCGCGCTTCTGCTGCCGACCCTGGCGCTTGCGGGCTATGTTACCGCGGGAAATCAGATTCTCCGCGAGGCCAAAAACCCCGATTATGTGAGTACCTCGCTTGCGGATTCAAATATCACCGACACAACGATCGCCGACATCGGGCGGATGGAGCGGCTCAGCTGGAGCATCTATCTGGGTCTGGTGCTGCTGCCATTTGCCGGGCGAGGTCTCCGCGATTGGTACCTTAGGCGCCAACGGCCGATCATGTTGTCTCACTCGAGCGGCCGCCGCGTGCCCATTTTGCCCGGCGCCACGGTCCTCGAAACGCTGCGTCAACATGGCATCGCGCACGCATCGGTGTGCGGCGGCCGGGGCCGTTGCACGACGTGTCGGATTCTGGTGACGAAAGGGCTTGACCGCCTTCCAGTTGCAAAGGATCTGGAGGCTGCGGCCCTCGTGCGTATCGGCGCCTCGGCCGGCATGCGGCTTGCCTGCCAGGTTCATCCCGCTTCCGATATTTCGGTCATGCCGCTTTTGGCTGCCGACGCGAGCGCCATCGACGGCACCGTACGCGGCGGCCTCGAGGGGCGCGAACGCCCGATTACTGTCGTGTTTGTCGATATGCGCGGCTCGACCACATTAGGCGAGGCCAAGCTGCCCTACGACGTGCTCTTCATTCTCAATCAGTTCTTCCATGAAATGACCAAGGCGCTTGTCGCCACCAACGGTCACTATTCGCAATTCACCGGGGACGGGCTGATGGCGTTGTACGGACTCGATGCCGCCGATCCGGCGAGCGGAGCGGCCGATGCGCTGCGCGGCGCGCGCGAAATGCTGACGAGCCTCGAGCAGCTGAATCATCGGCTGCGGGGCGATTTACGGGAGCCGCTGCGGATCGGCATTGGCATTCACCACGGTGAAGCGATCGTCGGTGCCATGGGGCCGCCACGCTCCCAGATCATCACCGCCATCGGCGACACGGTGAACACCTGCGCCCGGCTCGAAAGTCTGACCAAGGAGTATGAGTGCGCCGTCGTCCTGTCGCGCCCGGCTGCCGAGGCCGGCGGATTCAAACTGGAGGGCCGCGAGTTGCATCAAGCCCCGGTCAAGGGGCGGATGGAGCCGGTACAGTTCTATACCCTGTCCGGCCTCGCTGATTTGGCGATCTGATGCTGGCGATTACGGCGCGGCGATATGCCAGACATTGTTGACGCCGTCGCCTGTGACGTCACCCGGCTTGGCATCCTTGCTCCAGTGATAGAGCGGTTTGCCCTTGTAGGCCCACTGCTTCGTGCCGTCGTCCCGGGCAAGGATAGTCCAGTCGCCTGACGCTTTGGCATTGGGTGCGGGCGTGAGCGGGGGCCAGTTCGTGGTGCACGGACCGTTGCAATTCGATTTGCCGGCGGCGTCACGGTCGAAGACGTAGAGCGTCATGCCCTTGCCGTCGACCAGAGCCTTGCCCTTTGAGGTGTCGGCCGTCGTTGCCGGGGCCGTCTGTGCGAACGCCGCGGTAGTGCAAATTGCAAACAATGCGGCAGCGACAGCCATCGAGATTATTCCGCGCATAAGTTCTCTCCGGTGTTGTTATCGGCCAGTCCTGGCCAACGAGTGCACCCAGCCCTGCATGCGTTTCTTGGCGTTGGCGATATCCTCTTTGGAAAAGAAATCTTCCGGCTTCACTTTGTCGACCGGATAGACCGGCCGCAGGAAATCGCTCTCGTAACCGAACGGGACGGTGGCATCGATGCCCATGCCGCCCTCGAATTGGGTATTCGAGGCCGTCCATTGGCGCTCGCCCGCCGTCATCCGTTCGGCCGGCATGAAGGTCTGGCCGCGGCCGCCGGGGATGGGATTGAGGATATCGGTGCGCGGGTTCACGCGCGTCGTCAGGCACCACATGATGTCGTCCATCGAATAAGGATCGACGTCTTCGCTTACCGCGATGGCGAGCCGCATGCCTTGGGAGCACGACAGCGCCGCAGCCATGAAGTTGCGCTGCCAGCCTTCGTCGATCTGGTGGCGCTTCTTCACCTGGATGATGCAGCCGCCCCAGTCGGTCATGCAGTAGGGAATCACCACGTTCTGCACGATGCCCGGTTGCAGCCGGTTGCACAGCTCGTAAATCGCGGCCTCACGCACCGTGGTATCGATATTGTGGTCGTCGAGCATGTGCACGCCGAGCGCGAAGATGATCGGCTTCGTGGCCGGCTTGCGCATGGTGATGCCGGTGACGTGGAAGGTCGGGGCTTTATAGGACTTGCCCATGTAGCCGGCCCATTCGGGATGGAAGTGATAACGTCCCTGCACGCCGGCATCCTCGGCTTCCTTGGTCTCGAAGCGGCGATCGCGCGGATTGACGTAGCCTTCGAGTACCAGCTCACAGTCGGCGAGCGCCATGGCATTGACCGTGCGCGCTTTGACCAGGCGAATCGGCGCGCCCTGCACGGCAGACGCAATGCCGATCTCGTCGCAGCCCATCGGCAGCACGGCGTAATCGAAGCCCGCGCCCGCCATCAGCGTACAGGCCGGCGGCACGCCGAAGCACATGGTGATCGGCACCGGCTCGTTCTCTTTGTAATACTTGTTCACCACCTGCCACATGTGCGAGCCGGGTGAAATCTGGAACGTGCCGATATTGCCCCAGCGAAAATTCATGCGGTTGTAGCCGAGGTCGGAACCGCCATCGAATTGCGCGCCGGTGACACAGCGGATACCGGAGCCGACGGTCAGCTCGGGCTCGTAAGTGGTGTGCCGGATCGGCACCATCCATTCGTTGACGTCGCTTGGGTTTTCGACCACGAATTCCTGGCACGGTGCATCGCTCTGCGCGATCTCGACAGGCTTGAGCGGATGCGACAGCGCATGCGCCAGCTTGCGAACGCGCTCGGCGTCGTCTTTCCAACCGAACATGCGGTTAATGATCGCCATATCGCCGAACAGGTTGGTGACGACGCGATGATTGGGCTTGCCTTTGACGTTGTTGAAAAGAATGGGACAGCCGCCATCCATGTGCTTTTGCAGGCCGGTGACCTGCAAGTCCGGATCGACCTCCTTGTCGGTCTCGATCAGCTCGCCCTGCGCCCGCAACCACTCCAGCGTGCTGCGCAGATCGAAGGCCTGATTCGGCGTCGCCACCGCGTGTTGGTCCTTGCGCACCGGCTGTTGCATCGATCACGTTCCCATTACATAGAATGCTAAGTATTATCGGCGTGGCGAACCGGAGCTGTCAACGCTATGCCGCCCGCCTCATTACGAACCATGATCGCGGCGCGGCGCGTTGCGGAGTTCCCGCCGCGGCTTTCGTCCGGCTATCTGGTGCGCGACGCGCATCGCGCCTTTCAACGGCTTCTGGAACGGCGCATCGCGGCACATGGCGTGACGCGCGGGCAGTGGTATTTCCTGCGCGTGCTGTGGATCACCGACGGTGTATCGCAGCGCGAACTGTCGGCCCGTGTCGGCATGATGGAGCCGACGACGGTGATAGCACTGCGCGGCATGGAGCGCGCCGGATTGATCCGCCGCGTTCGCGGCGGCGACGATCGGCGCAAGGTGCGAGTGTTCCTGACCGCCAAGGCGACGCGTCTGCGCAATGAACTGCTGGCCGTAGCGCGGACCATTACGGATGAGGCTGAAAGAGGCCTAGCGCAGCGCGATTTTGCGGCCTTTCGCCGGGTCATCGCGCGAATGACCAAGAATTTGGATCGGATCGAGCGCTAATAGGGCTATGCGCGCCGGCGGATCGACGACACGTCATAGTCGACGTGTCGCAGGGTGACCGAGCGCAGCGCAAGGTCGAGGATCATATAGCTCGCCCGGCGGTCGAATGTGCGCGGCTCGCCGACCGTGCCAGGATTGATCAGGTAATAGGCGCCATCGTCGAGCTCGACGGTTTTCGCCGAGCGCTCGGTAATCCGGTCATGACGCCATTCAAAGACACCGGCGCGGTGAGTGTGCCCGAACGCGCAAATCCGCGCACCGGTCGAATGTCCCATGAGCGTGATAAAGCTCAGCAGACGATGATCGTCGTTGTCGAGCCTCACGCTTTCGCAGTTTTCTTCGGGATGCAGCGCTCCGTGAACCGCGATGAGCTTGCGCCCTATCACTGTCTTGACCGGCAGCATGGCAAGAAAATCGAGGTCGTCCTGCGTCAGTTGCTCGCGCGTCCACGCCACCGCGCGCAAGGCGGCCTTGCTGAATTCTTGTGTGGTGATCCGCCCGCACACGGCGAGATCGTGATTGCCGGCGACGCACACGCAGCCGGCGCTGCGGATACGCGCGATACATTCGGCGGCATCGCGATTGTAGCCGACGATATCGCCGAGGCAGACAATATGATTCACCGGTTGCGCAGCGATATCGGCAAGCGTCGCATCCAGCGCCTGGATATTAGCGTGGATGTCGGATATGAGCGCGAGCCTCACATTCCGCTCCAATCGGGAGTAGCGGAGTCTTCTGACGATTTGCCGCTGCGTTGCGCCAGCATGCGATGGAGCGTCGAGCGCAGCACCGGCATGGGATCGGTCCACGACAACGCCGATTTCGCCTCGCAGCGAAGCATCCAGGGCAGCCACTGCCTTAGCGGAATGCCGGATGCGCGCGCTGCCGGAAAATCCTTCCAGGCGCGGCACCAGCGCGCGCCAGGTTGGGGGCGCACCGTTTGCGGGCGCGGCATTCCCGTGAGATCGGCGTAGACCAGCGCCGGAATATTCAAGCCGGCGACGGCGGCAAGATGATGCCACAGCGTGAAGCGAGGATTGATTTCCAGCAAATGCAATGTGCGCGCCTGGTCACGCTTGAAGTCGAGCTTGGCGACGCCGGTCAGGCCGAGGCGCTCGACAATGTCGCGGCCGAGCTTTTGCACGTCGGCGGCGTCGGTGATTTCGAGCGCCGTGCTATGGCCGTAGCTCAATGGGAAAGTGCGAATTTTTCGGCCGGTGAATTCGCCGGCAGTGCAGCCGCGTTGATCGACGTAACAGTGATAGCTTTCGATTTGCGCTTCGGCGCCGGGAATGAGCTCCTGCGCCAGAAGGTCGACCCCGACATCGAGCAGTCGCGGCCACAGCGCGCGCAGCGCTTCGGTATCCCGCGCGTCCAGCGCTTTACGCAGGCCGAAGGCATCGTTCCAACGATCGAGTCTTGTCAGCGGCTTGATGATGACGGGGAAGCGCAGGTCAAGATCGCCTGGCTCGATCGCGACGGGATGAAATTGCCGCGTTGCCGGGACCGGCAGGCCAAGGCGTTCGGCTAGTGCCGCGAATTTCGCTTTGTCGATCAAGTCCTCGATCAGCGGGGCATCGGCAATGACGAAGCGAAACGCCTCGGCGAGCCGTTCGCGCATACGGGACACGAAGATGAGCTGCGCATCTTCCTCATAGAAAAGGATCGGGCGTTCGCTTTGCGCCTTGCCGAACCGCAGCATCGTGCCGAGGAGCGCCTCATTGTTTTGCGAGAAATCGCTCCAGGCCAGACGCGCCCTGGCGTGGCGCGAGTAAAGCGAGGGAACGCCCGGCCGCGTAATGACCGCACAGGGAATTCGGGCAGCCGCGATCGGTTGCAACAGATCCATGTCACCCATGACGCAGGCGAGCGCCTGCTGCGGCTTTTCCGCGCCGATAATTTGCGGCGCGCGCTTCGACGGCGTCTCGTCGCGATGCAACAGCGTGCCGACCGCGGCACGGACGGAAGAAACAAGGCGCCACGCGGCTGGTGTTTGCTTGATGAAACGTTTTATCCGCCGCCGGCTACGGGATGACAGGCTGGCCGGCCACCCGCGCCAGGTCGCGGCAGCGCTGTAGTCGTATAATTTCAGGGTGCTGTCGGACCATTCCTGTTTGTAGGGTTCATCGCCGATGGTGAAATCGAAACGGCGCAGCCCAAGCTTGATCGCATGTGCGAGCAACTCGCGAAGATGCATCGCGCCGGGTCCGTAATGCGACATCGCGGCGGTGTCGTCGTAGCTCGCCAGCACGTGGTAATAGCAATCGCCGAATACGATCGCGAAATTCGCTGCCGCGCAGGTGTCGCCGACTTCGATTCGGCTGATATGGAAAAGATGCCGGAGGTTCGAATTCGAGGCGAGGTCGAAAAGGAACGCCCGAAAACCAGGCCGCGCGAAGATATTGGGAATTCCACGGCGGGCAAAGGCGCGGCTCTTTTGCTCCATCAGTTGCTCGAGCGTGCGCCGGGCATCGTCGTGTTCGATACAGGTGACGAAGCGGATTTCGCCGAATTGGGACATGTGCCGGCGCTTGGCGCGGTCGCGCCGGCGTGTGGCCGACGAACGCTTGGCGTAATAGAACTTCTCCCAGTCGTCGCCGAGCTGGGTAAGGTGCGCGCTGCTGGGATTGGGCGTGACATTGAGATAGGTGAACGGATTGACCTGGACGCCGATCGTCTGGGGCATTTTCTCAAGTTCGATCCAGTCATGGCGCGACTGCGAATCGCTCTGAATGAGTCGGTGGAGTTCCCGCCACGCCGCTAGAAAGCGATCGGGGGCGACGCGCTGTGAAAAATCGGGCGCGAGCAGCGGCGCGCTGTAATCGCACTGGTCCTGGCCCAACCAGCGCAGCCGGCGGGACGCGCGACCAGGCTCGACGCCGAGCGGAACAATCAGCGCGGTCTCGCCAGTGGCGAAATAGCCTACGGCGATCACCGGCGTGACTCCGTCGACCAGGCCGATATGGCGATGCCATGTCGCCAACCAGTCGAATGACTGGAACGCCGTGCAATCGGCGAACTGCTCGAAGCGCCGCCACTCGGCTTCGGCGGCTTCCAGGCTGTGATGAATCGAAAAGCTGATCTCGGGCATAAATTCCCGAGACAAGTCCGCCAGACGCGCCATTGCTGCGTGTCCGGCTTCGGCCGGCACGTCCGTATTCCGATGCGCCATCAAAGGTGTTGCGGGTGTCACGCCATTCACTAGATGGAGAAGGGCCCTTCTCAAGGTGATACGGGAGAAACGCTAAGGATGCATCGCCAAGGGCCGCAAAGAACTTGTTAAGGTAAAGTCGATCTGAACCTCTTTTCGTTAATTGCCCGCAGTCTGTTCGGGAAAACGGTCCTTTTGCTGCGGAAACAGCGTTTCTCCGCCCCGCCACAGACCGCATGCGGCGTTTGGTAACGTTGAGGCAAGGCTTTGTTGCGGGAAGAATCAACGGCCAAAGGAGCTTGCCATGAAAATCGCTCATGGGATCGGCATCGCCGGTCTCTGCCTGCTGGCGCTGCCGGTGCCCGCAGCGCTCGCTCAAGCCGGTAGCTATCCGGACAAGCCGGTCACAATCATCGCCGACGCGGCTCCGGGCGCGACGCCGGACGTCGACGCACGTTTTGTCGCCGCGGGCCTCAGCAAACTGTGGGGACAGCAAGTCGTTGTGATCAATCATCCGGGCGCCAATGGCAGCATTGCGGCGCGGACTGCAACCGAAGCGACGCCCGACGGCTACACGCTGTTCATGCCGGCACTGTCGACTTTCGTCGCGCTACCGACGGTGGCGCCGAACTTGCCGTTGAAATTGCCGCGCGATTTTCTGCCGATCGGGTACACCGCCGAAAATCCGATGTTCTTCGCCGTCAACCCGTCACTTGGTATCTCGACGCTGCCGGAATTGATTGCCGCCGCGAAGAAAGATCCGGGCAAGATCTCGATTGCGGTGACCGGCGTCGGCCGCCTCACGCATCTGACTGGACTGGTATTTCAGGAGCACGCCAATATCAGTCTGCTGCCGGTGCCGTACAACGGCGGCCCGGCGGCAGCGCTCGCCGATGTTGCCGGCGGCCGCGTTTCGATGATCATCGAAGGTTATTCCGGAATCGTTGGCGCGGTCAAAGCCGGCCAGGTGAAGCTGATTGCAGTGGCATCGGCGGAACGGCTGCCGGAGTTTCCCGACCTGCCGACAGTGGCGGAGACGGTTCCCGGTTTTGCCGCAAGAGGGTGGCAAGTGCTGGTGGCGCCGCTCGGCACGCCGGCACCGATCATCAGCAAGGTCAGTGCGGACCTGGCCAAAGTGGTCGGCGACCCGGATTTCAAGAAACTGCTTTCCAATATCGGGAGCTATTCACGCGCCATGACGCCTGAGCAGGTGCTCGCCTTCGTGCAGAAGGAGCAGGACACTTGGCTGCCGGAATTGCAGAAGATCTCGGCGAAATAGGCGCTGGTACAGCTGGGTGGATTCGAACCACCGACCTCTTGATCCACAGTCAAGCGCTCTAACCAACTGAGCTACAGCTGCACGGGCTCGCGGTCGGCAAGCGCGCGGAACCTATGGGCATGGCTGTAGTTTGGCAAGGCCGCGCGTCGGGCGCAACAAAAGCGAAAGCCCGGGCTTAACCCGGGCTTTACCCCTCTCACGTCATGCAAGCGCAAGCGCGAAAGTGCGTGCGTCAGGCGACCTTGGCGAACGCCTTGTTCATGCCGCTCTTGATCGGCTCGGCGGTGTCGGTCGCGACCTTCTGCGCCAGCGCGCTGAGCTCCTTGCTCTGGGCGGTCAGCGATTCGAACTGCTTGCGCGCATGCGCGCTCGACAGCTCGATCACTTCGGACGGCGATTTTGCCGTCATCAACTCGCCGAAGAAATCGAATGCCGCGTTGGTATTGACGCGCGCGGCGTCGATCACCTTGAGGCCGTATTCGGAAGCGCCCTTGGTGGCCGTCGAATAGGTCGTCTCGAGAACATCCGTCGCCTCCTCGGCGGCGGCCTTCATCTTCTCGTAGGTATCCTTGGCCTGAGCGACGCCCCGTTCCGCAAATTCGCGGAAAGCGGCCGGCATCTCGACCTTCGGAATCTCGAATTTCGGCATTTCGAATTTCGGCATTTCGAACGAGCCCGCCGCGGGCTTGCTCGTCTTCACTTTCGGGGCAGTAGTGGCTTCTGCCATGACACTTGTTCCTTGGTTCTCGATCATCGCCTGATCACTCTTTGGGCCGTTTCACGCGAGATTTGCTGTCGCCGTCGCCGCCCGTTACGCGACGCTGTGAAGCGTGTTGCTGAACTCCCCGCCGAACGCATTTGGCGTCAGGCGCAGGTCCTTCACGCAGTCATATAACACTGCCATTGGTGCAATGCAACAGAAATTATTGCATCGCACAAATAATTCTAATGAATTGAAATATAGAAATTTTTTGGGTCGGCCCAATGATTTGGGCGGCACAATCAGGATTTAGGCTTTCCAACATCGACAACTATTTTGGCAGCACTTTGACCAAGCTCCTGGACCTGCGCCGAAATCGTCTGCATCTGCCGGCTGAGATACTCCGATTGGAGTGCCATGACCTCGCTGGCGTCCTTGGCTTGCATGAGTTTCTGGGCAAAATCGAAGGTAGCCGCCACATTTCGCTCGGCATAAGTCATGGACTTATGTGCGATCTCGTGAGCGGTGCTGCGCGCGCTTTGGGCGTGGCCTTCGAACTGACCCATCGCTTGGTTTGCCGCCTGAATAAAGCCGTCGAAGGCCTTCCTTGCCTGGGCCACGCTCTGCTCGGCGAACGTCCGCATTTCGGGCGGAATTGTGAATTGCTCAAAAGGATCCTTGGCCATGATCTGCTCCCTGAAACCCCGGCAGGTGATCCTAGCTTAAATTCGCCTTGGACAGGCAACCCCATGACGAAAGGCGTTGCCGCGACCGGCCGCGGTTAAGGTTTATGCTGCTTGACCGTTGGCGCGCGGGGTCGCGCCATGGACGCGGCACAATGCCCGCCCTATTAAGCTTTCCTTAGCCAAACGAGTTCCGTCGCATGCTGTCTGTTGAGTCAGGGCTCGGCCTATTGCGTGATCCGCGACTTGCCGCGCACGCGACAAGCGCGTGGCCCGTTTGGCTGTGGAGCACCGACGCATCGCGGGTCCTCTGGGCCAATGCCGCCGGTGCTGCCCTGTTCGGAGCCGCCGAAATCAGGACGTGCGTGCAACGCCGGTTCGACGTGCACGAGCTCGCCGCGGCGCAAATCATCCGTCTCGCGGCGACTTTGCCGTCGGCCGGTCCGCCCCGCCTCGAACGGCTACGCGGCTTTGGCACGAATTTCGGCCGAACCCTCACTTGCGCCTGTTCTCGCATCGCGCTTCACGATGGCAAGACCGCCGTCCTAGTCGCCGCGATCGAACCGGCAGGCGCGGCGCTGCCGCTTGCAGAACGCGTGCGGCGGTTGTTCTCTGGCAACGCGTGGCCGATCGCAGTCTTCACACCCGATGGTTCGCTTATTCACGCCACCGAAGCGGCTCGCGAAAGGCTAGGCGCGTCCCCGACACTGTCAACTCTCGGCCTGGCTGCGACGGCCCCCCAAGCGCTCGAAACCGGTAGCGCGCGCGGTTCCCTTCGCGCCGGCGACGCGAGTAGCGACATCCTGATCGAACAACTCGGCGACGGAGCCGCACGCGTGCTTGTGCTGACCTTGCTACCGTCGCTGTCGCAGCCTCCCGCCGTAGTAAGCATGCCCAACGCCGCCAGCGTGCCAGAAAAATCCGCCGCAACAGAAGCCGTGCCTGCACCGTTGCCTTTGCCATCGCAAGCCCCGCCGATCGAGGAGCCGTTGATAGAGCGCCGCCATCCACTGCGCTTTGTCTGGCAAATGGATGCCGAGGGCCGCTTCGTCGTCGGTTCGGACGAGTTCATCGACTTGGTCGGACCGCGCACCATGGCGGCGTTCGGCCAAAAATGGAGCGACGTCGCAGCCGACCTGAAGCTCGATCCGGATAATCAGATCGCCCGCGCGATCGCGACCCACGAAACCTGGAGCGGCATCGTCATTTCCTGGCCGATGGATGAGACCAGCGAGCGGCTGCCTGTCGAACTGTCCGGTCTTCCGGTGTTTGATCGCGACCGTAGCTTTCGCGGCTATCGCGGCTTTGGCGTTTGCCGCGACATCGCACGCATCAATCAATTGGTCCGCGTTCGCCGCCAGCGCCCAATTGGCTTCATGCCGGCGCCGGAAGCTGTACCGGTGCCTGAGGACGAGGCACCGGCGGGGCAAGCGCAGCAAAGTGCAGCCGCTCCCGAGCGAGAGGCCGCCGCGCGTCCGTCACGGCCTGATCGCCCGGCGCTGAATATCGCGCCGGCGGCTGCCAATGTGTTGCCGTTTCGCCAGGCGCCGCCGCCGGAACAGAAACCACCGGCGCTCAGCGCGGGTGAGCGTAAAGCGTTCCGGGAATTGGCACAGGAACTGACTGCAAGGCTGCGCGGAATTCCGGAGGCCCCGGCGGCCGGGGAGGGCGCCGTCGACGGCGCTTCCGCCGAACACCCGCGGGCTCCAAGCCAAACCGCCGGCGCTCTTTCGCCGCCGCCTCGCGCCGCAAATCCGGGCGTGACCGAAGCGCCTTTGAGCGACGGTGCCAATGCGGTTACGGCGGAGCAGCAGGACGCCGTTGTTATCGATCCGTCGCTGCTCGATCGGCTTCCGATCGGCATGCTCATTTACCGGCACGACGCGTTGATTTACGCCAATCGGCATTTTCTCGAATGGACGGGCTATGACAGCCTGGATGCCCTCACTGCCGAGGGCGGTTTGAACTCGCTCTTCGTCGAGCCAGCCGCAGACGTGCTCTCCGATAACCCGGCCACGCAATCGCTTTCGATCATGACGCGGCGCGGCGACACTCTCCCGGTTGACGGCCGGCTATTCACGATGCCGTGGAACGGAGCTCCGGCGCTGGCGCTCATCCTGACCAATGGTCCGGCCGCCGAACAGCGGCACAAGGCCGAACTTGCGCTTGCTGCCGCTGAAACCGAACTGCGCAACGCCAAGCGTGAAACCCAGCGGGCCGCAGCATCAAAAGCGGAGTTTCTCAGCAAGGTCAGTCACGAGTTTCGCACGCCGCTCAATTCGATCACCGGCTTCGCGGAGGTGATGTTGTCGGAACGCTTTGGGCCGATCGGCAACGAACGTTACAGCGAATATCTGAAGGATATCCACGGGGCAGGCGCGTATCTCGTCTCGTTGATCAACGACATGCTCGATTTGTCGAAGGTCGAAACCGGACAGCGGGATTTGACTTTCGTCAATGTCAGTCTCAACGATCTCACGCAGCAGTGCGTCGGCGTCATGCAGCCGCAGGCCAATCGCGCGCACATCATCATCCGCACTTCGATTACGCCGGCATTGCCGCAAATTGTCGTTGACGAGCGCTCGCTTCGCCAGATCTTGATCAATCTGCTGGCCAACGCGATCAAGTTCACCGGGCCCGGCGGCCAGGTCATCGTGTCCACTGCGGTGTCCGACAGCGGCGATGTCGTGCTGCGAGTGCGCGACACCGGTGCAGGGATGACTGAGAAGGACGTCGAAGCGGCGCTGGAACCGTACCGTCAGTCGGCAACCTCAGGAAGCTGGGGCTCCGGAGGGGCCGGCCTGGCTTTGCCGCTGACCAAGGCGCTTGCCGAAGCCAACCGCGCCAATTTCGGTATCAAAAGCGCGCCGAACGCCGGCACGCTGGTCGAGGTCGGCTTTCCGCGCAGCAGGCTCGCCGCGAATTAGCCGCGCTGACGCCCTTCATTCGGCGCGAAAACTATCCACTGACCATTTAAGCGTTGCCGCGCGGTCCGAGAAATCGGCTAAACTTGCCAAGTCGGGAGTCCTGCTGGGTTGAACTGCCAGCGACGGCGAGGTGCGAGATGCGCTCGATCGGGATGCTTCTGGCGTCGCTTGTTATAGGTGCGGTGATCGCTCCTGCGGCGGCAGGCGCGGCCGAAGACGTGGACCTTCTCCTGGTACTTGCGGTCGACGTATCGCGCAGCATCGATGCCGCGAAATTTCAATTGCAGCGCGAAGGTTATGCCGCGGCCGTGGCCGACCCGCGCGTTCTCGACGCCATCAAATCCGGTCGCGCTGGCCGCATTGGCTTGAGTCTCTTGGAATGGTCCGGCGTCGGCGCCCAGAAGGTGGTTATTGACTGGACGACAATAGGTGATGCGGATTCGGCAAAGGGCTTTGGCGATCGTCTCCTTGAGGCCCCGCGTTCTTTCGCGGATCGCACGTCGATCAGCGGGGCGATTGAATTCGCGACGGGACAGCTCGACAAAGCGCCCTATGAATCCGCGCGCCGCACCATCGATGTCTCCGGCGATGGAACCAACAATGCCGGCCGCGACGTCGCGCTCCAGCGTGACGATGCCGTCGCCAAGGGCATCACCATCAACGGCCTTGTTATTCTCAGCGACAATCCGATGTCGTGGAATCCCGACCACACCAATCCGCCGGGCGGCCTTGCCAATTACTACAAGGCCAACGTGGTCGGCGGTCCGAACGCCTTTGTCATGGTTGCCGAGAATTTCAATTCGTTTGGGCAGGCCATCATCAAGAAGATGATCGCCGAGGTGGCGCAGGCGCACGAATCGCGGCCGGTGCGAGCCGCGGCTCGCTGAGGAACTGACAGCAAAACTCACCCCGGATTATTCTGCTTTGATATCCGGGATTTGGGGCTCAAGCGCCGTGCTGCCGGCCACGAAAGCGACACAGATACAGGGCACGTTTGCAGCCGGCCCACCGCTCGGTAATATCGACCGGCCTAAGCAACATCGGAACAGCGCCCCTTGACCGCGGCTATCGGCTTGAAACGCGTCGCGATTGCCGTTGCCGCCATGGTCGCGGTGGCCTTCGTCACCCTGATTGCGTTGTCATTCCTGATGCCCGCTGCAACGGTGCGGGATGCCGTCGCCAAGGAAATTCACTCTGTCACCGGGCTGGATCCGGTTTTGCGCGGCGACTTCAACGTTTCGCTGTTCCCGTCGGGAACGGTGAGCTTCCACAATGTGCTGCTCGGCGACGACGGCACCGGCGAGCCGGCCGTGACAGCCGACGAATTGACCGCCCGGCTGCGCTATTTTCCATTGCTTGCCGGACGTATTGAAATTGCCGACGTCACGCTGGTGCGTCCGACCATAGCGGTCACGTTTCTGCCCGACGGCCGGTCGAATTGGTCGGGGCTCATGGGCTCGCTTGCGCGCGCGCTTGCGCCCAATCCGGGTCGCTCGGCGTCATTTTCCGAGATCGGCATCAACGACGGTACGATCGTCGTGCACGACGCCGAAAAGGGCTTCGTCGAGCGTCTCAACGATGTGGACTTTCAGGTCGCTTGGCCTTCGATCTCGCGCAGCTTCGGCGCCAATGGCCACTTCGTCTGGCATGGCGAAACGGTCGAAGCCAGCTTGACGCTCAACGATTTCCCGGCGGCGCTGTCCGGCGAGCACTCCGGCGTCAAAGTGCGGCTCTCCAGCGCTCCGCTGAAGCTCGCCTTCGATGGCGCAGAGACTTCGCAGCCAGCGCTCAAGATTGAAGGCGCGCTTGGCGTTGACGCTCCATCACTGCGCGAGGCCATGCTCTGGACCGGTAAGAGCAAAATTCCGTTCGGCGGCTTCGGGCGCTTTGCGTTGCGCGCGCAGAGCACGGTTGGGGACGGCGTCGTGTCGCTCTCCAACGTCAATGTCGAACTCGACGGCAATACGGCTGAAGGGGCGCTCACGCTCTCGAGCGGCGACTTCCGGATGGTCCAGGGCACGCTCGCCACCGAAGCGCTGGATTTGACGCCCTACGTTTCCGGGGTCCGATTGTTGGCGGCCAACAAACACGTTTGGGATCAGTTGCCCATCACGCTCGACGGCATCGCCGATTTGAATCTCGACCTGCGGCTCTCGGCGGCGAGCGTCAAGATCGCGCAGGCGCAGCTGGGCCGCACCGCGGTTGCGGCCAACATGCGAGACGGCAAGCTCAATATCACGATCGGAGAATCGCAGGCGTTCGGCGGCGTCGTAAAAGGCTCGGTTGGACTTGCCATCGCCAATAACGGTGTGGAGGCGGCCTCGCATCTGCAATTTGTCGATGTCGATCTCGAAAGCTGTCTCGGTCAGGTGTTCGGCGTGCAGAAACTGGCGGGACGCGGCAATCTGGTGCTCAATGTGGATGGAACCGGCAATTCCGTGATGGCGCTGACGGGCACGCTCAATGGAACTGCGAGCTTGAACGCCCGTGGCGGTGCGCTGGTCGGGATCAATGTCGAACAATTGCTGCGCCGTCTCGAGCGCCGCCCGCTTTCCGGTGCCGGTGACTTCCGCTCCGGCCGAACGCCGTTCGACGAACTGGCGATAAGCCTGAAGATCGAGAAAGGCATGGTCTCGGTCGATGACATGCATATCGACGGTCCCGCTGTGCGGCTCGCCGTTGCCGGACAGGCTTCGGTGCCGATGCGCGATCTCGATCTCAGGGGCACCGCGACGCTTATTTCGACGGCGACCGATAATCAATTCGAACTGCCATTCGTGGTGCAGGGCCGTTGGGACGATCCGATCATGCTGCCGGATCCGCAATCCCTGATCCGGCACTCCGGCGCGGCGGCTCCATTGCTGGATGCCGTAAAGGGCCACAGTGCCGGCGAAGCCGTACGCTCCGTGATCGACCAGTTGCTGGCGAATCCGTCCGGCAGCCCCGCTGCGCCGGTTGCTCCCGCACCGGCAATGGCAGTGCCCAAAGCCGGCCAATGACGGGTTTTCAAGCTGCCGCCGACGGCATTTCGACGATTGGAGCGTCGTTAAGGGCGTCGGTCACCAGCTTGCGCGGCTCCGGGCCGTAATAGTCGCCAAGCTGCACCACGGGCCGCGGCTGCGACACGATCGCCACCAGGCGGTCGTAGAGCGCCTTCGCCGAGACCGGCTTGACCAGATATTCGTTGATTCCGAGCCGCACCGCCTCGACTACCCGCCAGCGCTCGCCATGGGCACTCAGCATGATGATCGGGATATCCGGCATCGGAAACACGCCAGGCGAACGGACGATGCGGACCAGCTCGGCGCCGCTGAGGAGCGGCATTTCCCAATCAAGCACCACGATGTCGGGGCCGATGCTGCGGATTGCATCCAGCGCAGCAATGCCGTCGCTCGCCTCGAACACGTCCTTGATACCGCAATTGACCAGCAGATTGCGAATCATCTTGCGCGTGTACTGGTTGTCGTCGACCACCAGCACCGCAAGCGACTGGATCTGATCGTCGATATGATTTTTCGGTAAGCTCATTGTCCTGGGTGGGTTAATTGATGAGCACAATCTGGTTGAGCGCGGGATCGATCTCCGGTTTGTAGCTCGACATCTTGCGCGGCTCCGGGCCGTAGTAGTCGCCCTGTTTCACCATTCGCCGCGGTTTGGCGAGAATGGAGATCAGGCGCGAAAGCAGCGCGGTGGAGGACACCGGCTTGATCAGGAATTCATTGACCCCGAGCCGCACCGCTTCGACCACGCGAGAGCGCTCACCATGGGCCGTGAGCATGATGATGGGCACGTCAGGGTATGGAAAGCTGCCAGGCACGCGGACGTAGCGGACGAATTCCGGGCCGTTGAGCTTTGGCATTGACCAGTCGAGGATGACCACGTCCGGCGCCAAACGGCAGATCTCTTCCAGGCCGCTGCGACCGTCGCTTGCTTCGTGAATATCCGTGACAGCGACCGCTTGCAGCAGTGACCGCGTCACCTTGCGCATGGTGGTTTCATCGTCGACGATGAGCACCTTGAGCGCTTCAAGCTGCTCCGAATACTGACTTGCGACCGGTTGCATGACGCCCTTGCGTTCGCCGGGAAGTGCGAACTGCGCCAGGCCAGATCACCATAAATCCATGTTATTGGCGTGAAACCGATTGGTAAAATTCAATCAATCGCCGGCAACGGCCTTTAGCCCGCGAATCGGCCGGCCCTCAAGCCCGGCGTCACGCACCGCCGCATAGGGCCCGATCGGCCGCATGGTGAACGAAGACTCAACGCTGGTGTAGTCGTGATAGCCCAATCGCGCGAGCGGGCGAATTTTAACCACGTCAAGTTTGCCCTCCGGGGTCAGGGCGTCGTCGCGGATATGCACGCCGACGACGCGGCCGATGACAACATGATGCACGCCGTCGAGCGTGCGGGCCGGCAACGCCGTCGAGGAGTGGAATTTGCATTCCAGATGCACCGGGGACGCCGCGACCCGCGGCGGCTTGACGATGCGCGATCCGGTCATTTCGAGGCCCGCGAGCGCCGCTTCGTCGACCTCGGGCGGGACGAATTGCGACGTGACGTTGACGGCTTCGCGCAATTCGTAGGTCGCCATGTTGACGACGAACTCGCCGGTATCGGTTGCGTTTTTGACGCTGTCCTTGCGCCGGCCGGATTCGGGAAACGAGTTTGCTGAAAACATGACGTAAGGCGGATCGTAGGCCAGATTGTTGAACTGGCTGAACGGCGCGAGATTGACGATGCCGTCGCGGCTGATCGTCGAGATCCAGCCGATCGGGCGCGGCACCACGATCGATTTGTATGGATTGAATGGCAGGCCGTGATTGTCCTTGTCCGGCTCGTAAAACATCGTTCTCTATCCTCCTGCGTGCCGCGTGAACTCAGGGCGGGGTCATGAAACGGTCCAACGTCAAGCGTTGCGCGTCGGTCAGGTGCAGGCCGAGCTTGGATCGCCGCCATAACACGTCATCGGCGGTTTGCGCCCACTCCTTGCTCATCAGATAGCGCACCTCGGCCGCGGTCAGATCGGCGCCGAAGCGTACGCCGAGATCGGATGGGCCGGCCACGTTCTTGAGCACATCCGCGACGCGTGTGCCATAGGCATGCGCCAGCCGCCGCGCGTGATCCTGAGCGAGGAACGGCCAGGTTCGCACCGTGCGCGCGATCAGTGTCTCCATGCCGTCGTAAACAAAGTCGCCACCCGGCAGCGGGCTTCGCGCAGTCCATGGCCGGGTGTTCGGAAAGAAGTGCGCGAGCTTGGCGAGCACATCCTCGGCAAGGCGGCGATAAGTGGTCAGCTTGCCGCCATAGACTGTCAGCATCGGCGCCTCGCCCGAGCGCTCGTCGAGCAGAAGGGCGTATTCGCGGCCGACATCCTGCGCTTTGCGTTTGACGTCGCCGTATAGCGAGCGCACCCCGGCATAGGCCCAGACAACATCCGCGGCGCTGACGGTGTTGCGAAAATATTCGTTCGCGACGCCGCAGAGATAGTCGATCTCCTCTCCGGATGGCGCGACCATCGCGGGGTCACCGACAAACTTGGCGTCGGTCGTGCCGATCAGGGTGAAATCGTCCTGAAACGGTATGGCAAAGACAACGCGGCGGTCGGCGGCTTGCAGGATGTAGGCGCGGTCGTGGTCGTAGAGCCGCCGCACCACAATGTGGCTGCCCTTGTCGAGCATCAGGTGCGGCTTCCGATCTCGCGAACCGTGCGGCTCCGTCTGCCGTACGACGCCGTCGATGAAGGACTCCACCCAGGCGCCTGCGGCATTGACCAGAACTCGCGCAGTAGCCGTCTCGCGGCGGCCGCGCGCGTTGAGGATGAGCTGCCATTCCTTCTCGCGTTCGGCGCGGACGCAGCGCGTTCGCGTCCGGATCGACGCCCCGCGCTCTGCAGCGTCCACCGCGTTGAGCACGACCAGCCGCGCATCGTCCGCAAAGCAGTCGGAATATTCGTAGGCATGATGGAATGCGTATCGCAAGGGTTCGCCGGCGGCGTCGGTGAGCAGGTCGATCTCGCGTGTCCCCGGCAAGATCTTGCGCCAGCCGATCCAGTCGTAGAGCAACAGTCCGAGTCGCAGCATTATGGTCGAGCGTCGCGCCGGATTGAGCGGCAGCACGAAGCGCAGCGGGCGGACCAGATGCGGCGCCGCGCGCAGCAGTATTTCACGCTCCTTGAGCGCAGCGCGCACCAGGCCGAATTCGTAGTGCTCCAGGTAGCGCAGCCCACCGTGAATGAGCTTCGACGATGCTGACGATGTTGCCGAGGCAAGATCATTCTGCTCGACCAGCAGAACGCGCAATCCTCGCCCGGCGGCGTCACGCGCGATGCCGGTACCGTTGATGCCGCCGCCGACGACGGCGAGGTCGAAATCAGCCACGGCTTCCTCCGCCGCGGACTATCGCAGGTGAGCCTTGCGCCGCACAGGGGATTGGCGATGATAGAGCATGGATTTTCGTGATCGCCATGTTGTCGTGACCGGCGGGGCGGGGGCGCTCGGCACCGCCGTGGTCGAGGCGCTGATCGGAGCCGGCGCGGTCTGTCACGTGCCGTGCTTCGATGAAACCGAAGCGCGACGTTTTCGCCTGCGCGAGCACAAGTCGGTCAAGCTGATCGTGGCCGGCAACCTGGCCGATGAAACGGTCGTCGACCGTGTTTACCAGGATATCGCGCCGCTGTGGGCGTCGATCCAGATTGCCGGTGGCTTTGCCTTCGGTGCGTTGCGCGAGACGGCCGTCGCCACAATCCGCCAGCAGTTCGACATGAATGTCACGAGCTGCATGCTGTGTTGCCGCGCCGCGGTCGCCGCAATGGCCGGCAGCGGCGGCCGCATCGTCAACGTTGCCGCTCGCGCTGCGCTAGAATGGCGCTCAGGTGCCAACATGATTCCCTACACGGCGAGCAAGGCGGCGGTCGCGGCACTGACCGTTGCTCTCAGCGAAGAGGTCGCCAAGGATGGCATTCTGGTCAATGCGGTCGCGCCTTCGATCATGGATACAGCGGCCAACCGAAACGCAATGCCGAAAACGGATTACACGTTGTGGCCAAAGGTCGAAGAGGTAGCGGCGACGATCGTATTCCTCGCTTCGCCGGATAATCGCGTCACCCGCGGCGCAGTCGTGCCGGTTTATGGCAAGTCATAGACCGTAATCATCGATGCTTGGATCGCGCCTCAGGCAGCCGTTTCCGCATCTTGCTTTAATAACCGGGCCACAGCCCAGGCGTTGCCAGCTCGATGAGATGGCCGTCGGGATCGCGGAAATAAATGCTCTCGCCGCCGCGCGGCCACCTGGTGCGGCCTTCGATCTCGACGCCGGCCGCGACGAGTTGCGTCTCCCACGTCGCAAGATCCTCGGCCGCGATTGAGAACGCGATATGGACCGGACCGTGACCGTCGTGAGGCGGTATGGTGCCGCCAGGCAGCTTCAAGGTCTCGAGCGAATGTCCGCGCAGGAACAATAACAAGACGCCGCGGGAGCCGACGTCATAGGCGCAAAGCCGTTGGTCGCGATAGATGCTGTTGAGCCCGAGCAGTTGTTCATAGAACGGGCAGGCGTTCTCGAAGGCGTCGACGTACAGCACTGTCTCCAGCACGCCGAGCAGATTGGGCATGTCGCCCTCAGCCGGAAACCGGCACCACTTCGCGCGCCGGCGAAGCGACCAGCCGCGTCACCGCGCTCGATGCAACCACGGCACGCTGCTGCGCATAGGCCTCATGATTCTTCTCGATGTAGTCGAGATCGTAAAGGTAGTTCACCATCAGGCCGCAGGACTGCTGCAATGCGCGCTCGGACGTATCGCCGAGCCAGTCGAGCCGTTCGAGCCGCGCGCCATTGCCGAGATGGAAGCGCGCGACCGAATCGAGCGGTAAGCCGCGCCGGTTGCGGCCACGCAGATAATACCATGCGGCGGCGCGAAGCAGCGGTTCGCGGATTTTCTCCGTGCTTTCCGGGTCGCGCCACCAATTAGGTCCATCGAGCGCGGCGAGCGCCTCGCGATCCTCGTCGTCGAGCGCGAGTGAGGCGGCATTGCCGCGTTCGCGCCGGAGCCATTCGGCAAAATTCGGCGCCGGCGACAGCGTGACGAAGGTCGAGACCCGGGTGAACTCGCGCGACAGCTCTTCGACGACCTGCTTGATCAGGAAGTGGCCGAAACTGACGCCGGCAAGGCCACGCTGGCAGTTCGTGATCGAATAGAATGCCGCAGTCGTTGCGCGCTCCGGATCGGCCTCCTCGCGCTTGTCGGAGAGGATCGGGGCGATGGCCGAAGGAATGTCGCGCACCAGCGCGACCTCGACAAAGATGAGCGGCTCATCGACCAGCGCCGGGTGGAAAAATGCGTAACAGCGCCGGTCCGGCGGATCGATGCGGCGGCGAAGGTCGTTCCAGTCCTGGATCTCGTGCACCGCCTCGTAGCGGATGATCTTTTCCAGAACGATCGCCGGGGTCGACCAATCGATGCGGCGGAGCACCAGAAATCCGCGGTTGAACCACGACGAGAACAGATGAACGAAATCATTGTCGATGACGCCGAGATCGTCGCGATGATCCATGGCATCGATAAGCTGTTCGCGCATGTGCACTAGAGCCGCGGTGCCGCCGGGCGCAAGGTTGAGCCGCCGGAACAGCTCGAGCCGGCGTGGCTCGCTGGCGTGGTGCAATTCGCTAGCGGTCTCATCCGACGGCGACTGCCGCCATTTGGCGATTGCAGCCTCCACATGGGCGCGGTCGTGGCCGAACGTGGTTGCAAGGGTCTCGAAGAAGGCGATGCGCGGCCCAATCGTCAGTGCAGCGTAACGAGCCAGGATTTCGCGGGCCAGCGCCACGCCCGAGGCTTCACCGCGGCCCGACAGCAACGCTTCGCAGAGCTCGACCAGTCCCGCGGACCGCTCATGCGCCGGCTCCCGGCGTTCGCGCGAGATCAGCGCGCGGCCGCGATCGGCAATGGTCTGCAACATATCGCTGAAGAAGGACGTATTCACCGTTTCGGCCCGTGCGTCCGGCGCTCAATAGCTAATGATCGCCCGCGGCAATGACAAGCTGGCGACGGTCCAGAACCTGTAGACAAATGGCCGCCGCTGGGCCACTTAAGCGCCGCGCGGCGGCAAGCTGCGCTCGGGGAGACGTCCATGCCGGGTCCGTTGACAGGGTTGCGCGTGCTGGAACTTGCCCGGATTCTGGCCGGGCCCTGGGCGGGACAAATCTTTGCCGACCTCGGCGCCGACGTCATCAAGGTGGAGCGGGCAGGGGCTGGCGACGATACCCGGGGCTGGGGTCCGCCTTTCGTGCCGGCCGCCGACGGCGGCAATCTCAGCGCCGCCTATTTCCACTGCACCAACCGCGGCAAACGCTCGATCGAGCTCGATTTTGCCAGCGCGAAAGGCCAGCGCATCGTCAAGAAGCTCGTGGCGCGCTCGGACGTGCTGATCGAGAATTTCAAGGTCGGCAGTCTTGCCAAGTTCGGCCTCGACTACAAAAGCCTCGCCGCCGACAATCCGCGGCTGGTCTATTGCTCGGTCACCGGCTTCGGCCAGACCGGCCCCTCGGCGCCGCGAGCCGGCTACGATCTGATGGCGCAGGGAATCGGCGGCGTCATGGGCCTGACCGGCACCGCGGACGGCGAACCCATGCGCGCCGGCATTCCGGTTTCCGACGTTTTTTCCGGCGTCTACTCGGTCGTCGGCATCCTTGCTGCACTGGCGCGGCGCGAGAAGACTGGGCGCGGTGGCTATGTCGATGCTGCTCTGGTCGATTCGACCGTCGGCGTTCTGGCGTTCCAGTCGCTCAACTATCTCGTCTCCGGCGAGATTCCGAAACGCATTGGTAATACCCATCCCAACATTGTGCCCTATCAGGTCTTCCCGGTTGCCGACGGCCACATCATCATTGCCACCGGCAACGACGCGCAGTTCGTCAAGCTTTGCGGCATCCTCGGCGAACCGGAGCTTGCCGAGGTGCCGGCCTATAAGGACAATAAGGGTCGGCTTGCGCACCGCGCCGAGCTGGTCGGCAGGCTTTGCGCGCTAACCGCGAAGATGACGCGCGACAGGCTGCTGGCCAAGCTTGAGGCGGCCGGCGTGCCGGCCGGACCGATCAACGATCTTGAGCAAGTGTTCTCCGATCCTCAAGTGGTCCACCGCGGTATGCGGCTTACGCTGAAAAACCCTGCGGCCAAGGGCGGCACCAGCCCTGGTGTCCGTACGCCGATCGTGCTCGACGGCACGCCCATGGCGTCGGACCGGCCGGCGCCGCGGCTTGGCGAGCACACTGCCGAGATTCTTCGCGAGATCGGCGAGAGCTGACGCCGTCCGGATTTCTACGCCGCCTTCGATCCCCAGAGTAGTTTGCTTGCAATCGCGGCGCCTTCGCTGAGCGCCGCGAGTTTTGCCCACACGATGGAGTCGGCAACCATCGGCTGGGTGCGCACGGCGGTGCCGAAGCCGCAATCGACGCCGGCGATCAGGCGTTCGCGGTCGACGACCTGCGCGTAGCGGCCGATGCGTTGCGCAACCAGCCGCGGATGTTCGACGAAATTCGTCGTCGAGTCGATGACGCCCGGAATAAGTATCTTGTCGTCGGGGATTTTCATCTGCTTTAGATCCTCCCATTCGTGGTCATGGCGCGGATTGGCGGCCTCGATGCTGATCGCCTGCACGCGCGCCTTGAACGCGATGTCGATGATCTTTGTCACCGGCAGATCGTGGGTGTGCGGCCCTTCGTAGTTGCCCCAGCAGATGTGCAGGCGGATGCGGTCGGCGGGCAGGCCTTCGAGCGCGGCATTGAGTGCGGCGATATTGCGCTCGGCGATAGTGTTGCGGAATTCGTCGTCGGTGAGATGACGGTACTGATTGTTGCGTGCCGAGCCGAGGTCGGGGGCGTCGATTTGCAGGACGAAACCTGCTTCAACAATGGCGCGGTACTCGACCTTCAGCACGTCAGCCAGTGCTGCGACATAGGCCTCCTCGCTCGGATAATGCAGATTGATGATGAAGCGGGTCAGGATTCCCGGCGATGGCGCGGTCATGAACGCTTCGGTCGGTTTCGACTTCGCGACCGCAGCCTTGAGATGGGCGAGATCGCGATCGAGCGCCGAACGGTCCTTGTAGCGCAACTCGCCGACGCAGCCGGGAAATGGCATGGCGGAGAAACTGCGACCCTCGCGCGCGAAATCGGGGTGCGCCAGCAGATCGCGTCCGATCATGATATCGCGGCCCTTTTCGGCGGCGCGCGGGTCCATCTCGATGCCGGCAACGCGGTGCCGGATATAGGTTGTGTAAGACGGCTTGCTCATCTCGCCGTCGCTGACCACGTCGACGCCGGCCGCGACCTGCTGCGCAACGACACCGTCGACCGCTTTGACGACCTCGGCTTGGAACGTGTCCGCCTCGACTGCTTCGCCCTTCTCGCGGCGCAGGATCAGGTCGATCAGCGGCTTCGGCCGCGGCAGGCTGCCGGTATGGGTGGTGAGAATACGGTCGGTCGAGGTTTTCATTTAACGCTCCCTTGCGGCGCTCTTGCCCGGCGTTGTCGAGGTCCGATGCGGAGGATAGTGTTCGCCCAACACCGGTCCGGCAAGGGAGGAATGTCTATGCGTATCGTCGATTTGAGCCGGGAGCTTTATCACCGTACGCCGTCCTATCCGGGGCAACCGCCCATCATCCACGGCATCTGGAAGACGCACGACGAAGCGCGCGCCGAATCCGGCGGCGTTCACGGCAATAGCGTGATGTTTTTTTCCATGCCCGACCACGGCGGCACGCATATCGACGCGCCGCGGCATTTCGGGAAAAGCGGCACACCGATCAACGAATACCCGCTGGAGAACTGCATCGTTCAGGGCATCTGCATCGATCTGCGCCACATCAAGCCGCGCGCCGAGATCACGCCGTCCGATCTTGAAGCCGCGGTGGAGAAGGCCGGCGTGCCGGTGCCGAAAAAGGGCACGGTGTTGCTGTGCACCGGCCACCACGAGCGCACATTCCCGACGGCGGCCTACGCGACCGACAATCCCGGGGTCAATGTTGCCGCGACGGAATGGCTCGCCAAACAGGGCATCGTGCATTTCGGCATCGATTCGATGCGGCCCGGGCCGGAAGGCATGGTGAACACGCTCGTCCACAAGGCCTGCCTCGATCTTGGGTTCACGCATATCGAGAGCCTGTGCAATCTCGAAGCTCTGCTCGGCCAGGGCGAGTTTCAGTTCATCGGCTTGCCGCTAAAATGGCGCGAAGGCACCGGCTCACCGATCCGCGCGGTCGCGGTGTTCGACAAATAACCGTTCAACACACATTTTCAGCATCCCAAGGAAACGTCCGCCATGCAAATTGGCCACAATCGAAAAATGACCGGCGCGCAATGCCTCGCCGACATGCTCAAGGGCTATGGCGTGACGCACGTGTTTCACGTCCCGGCTGTGCTGCGCACAACTTATGCGGAGATGGAGCGGCGCACCGACATCAAGCGACTGCATGTGCATGGCGAGAAGGCTGCGGCCTATATGGCGGATGGCTATGCGCGCGCGTCGGGCAAGCCCGGCATCTGCATGGCGCAGGTGATCGGCGCGCTCAATCTCGCGGCCGGTCTTCGCGATGCCTGGCTTGCCCATTCGCCGGTCATTGCCATGACCGGCGGCCGCGAGCCGAAAAACAAATTCCGCAAAGTCTATCAGGAAGTCGATGACGTGCCGGCGTTCGAGCCGGTAACCAAGTTCAATGCCACCGTCGACGACGTAGCGCGCTTTCCCGACATGGTGCGCCAGGCGTTCCGCACCGCAGTGACCGGCTGTCCTGGACCCGTCCATCTCCAGTTCCGCGGCAATGAAGGCCAGATCGACGCCGAGGAAGCCGACATGGAGCCGCTGTGCGAACCGCAATTCGCGCGGCTGCCGGCATTCCGGCCGGCGCCGGACGATGCGGGCGTGCGCGCGGCGCTGAAAATCCTCGAGGATGCCGCGCGCCCGGTCATCGTCGCCGGCGGCGGCGTGCGCGCGTCGGGCGCGGCGCAAGAGCTCGTCGCGCTCGCCGAGACGTTGCAAATTCCGATTGCCACCTCGCTCAACGGCAAGGATACGATTCCGGGAAATCATCCGCTCTCGGTCGGGGTTTGCGGCACCTATTCCCGCGAGAGCGCCAATCGTGTTGTCAACGCAGCCGACCTGGTCTGTTTTGTCGGCACCGAGACCGGCGGCATGACCACGCATTTCTGGGCGGTGCCGAAAATCGGCACCCAGGCAATCCAGATTGATATCGACCCGGAGGCGCTCGGCCGTAATTATCCGCTATTGGCCGGCGTCAACGGCGACGCCAAAGTGACGCTCGCGCGCATGGTGGCGCTTGCCGACCGGTCCACGGCGTCGAAGCGCAAACCCTGGATCGGCGAGACGCAAAACCTCTGCGCGGAGTGGCGGCAAAAGTACAAAGCTGCCCTCGAATCCGACGCCGTGCCGATCAAGCCGGAGCGCCTTTGCCACGAATTGACGCAGCACGTGCCGGACAATGCCATTGTCGTGGTCGATACCGGGCATGCCGGCGTGTGGATGGGCGGCATGTTCGATCTGACCAGTCCGCGCCAGAGCTATATCCGCAGCGCCGGTCATCTCGGCTGGGCATTCCCGGCGGGACTTGGCGCCAAATGCGCCTGCCCCGACCGGCCGGTGGTGACGTTCACCGGCGACGCCGGCTTCTGGTACCACATCGCCGAGATCGAGACGGCGGCGCGTTGGGGTATCAATGCCGTGACCGTCGTCAACAACAATGGCGGCGGCAATCAGTCCAAACGCGGCTTCGACCGGGTGTATGGCGGCAAGCAAACCGACAAGGCGCGCGAATTGTGGACTTTCAGCAAGGTCAATTTCGCAAGGCTGGCGGAGGACATGGGCGCGGTCGGCATCCGGGTCGAGCGGGCTTCGGCGTTTCCGGCGGCAATGGCGCAAGCGCTCGCCGCCAACCGACCCGTCATCATAGACGTGGTCACCGATATAGACGCGCTGGCGCCGACGGCGGTGAGTTAGCAATCAAATCAATTGCGGCCAATTTGGAACCGTCAAGAGCCTGCGGCGCTTCGGCCGGTCACGAAATTGCAACCATCCGCGGCAAATCACGCCTCGTTCGCGCCCGATAATTGTGGAAAGCTGCTCCCGTCGCGTCGTGGCTACATTGGACGTCGATGAATACTGCACGGGAATCGGCAGTTCGCCTGCTGAAGCTGATGATGATTGCGTCGCTGGTCCTGCCGGCGGCGCTTTATGCCTATGCCGCGTGGGTGACCTTCAGCGACACGCGCGCCGCGGCCGATGAGCGAATTGAACGATCGCTCGACGTGCAGCAAGAGCAGGCACTCAAAGTGTTCGAGACGGTAGATCGCACCTTCGCCGAAGTCGATGAGGTCGTGCGCGGCATGTCGGACGACCAGATCCGTGCTGCACAGACAACGCTTCACCCGCGTCTCGAACGTATCTCCGGCGTGATGCCGCAACTGCAAGCCATCGTTCTCGTCGGCAGCGACGGCCGGCCCATGGCATCGAGCGCGCTGGCGTCGGTCAAAAGCGACGTCAATTTCTCCGATCGCGACTACTTCAAGGCGCAACTCGAGAAGGATGCCGGTACCTATGTCAGCGACTTGCGGACGCCGAATCTGTCCGTTGTCGGCAGTGATTTCTTCGATCTATCGCACCGGCTGGCGTCGCCCGACGGATCGTTCAACGGCGTCATTGCCGTGGCGGTGCGTCCGAAATATTTCGAGGACTTTTATAACTTGATCGGGCAGACGCCCGGCAGTTTCTATGCCCTAGTCCGTGCCGATGGTGTGATTCTTGCGCGCTATCCGTATCGCAAAAACCGGGCCCGGCAACTCAGCCCATCGGCGGCGTTGCGCCGCGCCATCAGCGGCGGCCTCACGCAGGGCCTGTTCACGGTCAACTCCGAGGTTGATGGCATTCCCCGGCGCGTCGGCTTCCGTAAGCTCGCCGGCTACCCGGTCTATGCGTTGTCAGGCATCAGTATCGCATCGATCGACAGAGAGTGGTTGACGAGCATCGGAACGCATTTGATCTTCGGCTTGCCGGCGACGCTGCTGCTGTTTGGCGTGCTGTGGATCGCGCTTCGCCGCACCGAGCGGTTGCACGACGAGGCCGAACGCCGCGAAATGGCGGAAGGTGCGCTGCATCAGGCGCAGCAACTTCAGGCTATCGGTCAACTGACCGGCGGCGTCGCCCACGATTTCAACAATCTGCTGATGATCGTCAGCGGCAGCGTGCAACGGCTGCGCCGATCGATCAAGGACGATAAGCAGACGCAACTGCTCGACGCCATTACCAACGCTACGGATCGCGGCGAAAGCCTCACCCGGCAACTGCTTACCTTCTCGCGGCGGCAAATGCTGCAGCCGTGCGTCGTCGATCTTGTCAAGCGCTTGCCCGAGATCAAGGACATGCTCAGCCGCTCGCTGCGTGGCGACATCGAGATCCGCGTCGGAGTTCCGCGGCGCCGGTGTTGCGTCAAGATCGACCCCAGCGAGTTCGAGCTGGCGCTGCTCAATCTCGCCTTTAATGCGCGCGACGCAATGCCGTCGGGCGGGACGTTGACGATTACCGCCAGGCCGATCGTGCTGCGCGGCAAAGCCAGCGAAGAAGGGTTGAACGGCGAGTTTGTCGCCGTCCGGATTGCGGACAGCGGCACCGGCATTCCGCCCGAAGTTCTGCCGCGCGTGTTCGAGCCGTTCTTCACGACGAAAGAGGTCGGCAAGGGCACCGGTCTCGGTCTGAGCCAGGTCTACGGCTTTGCCAAGCAATCGGGCGGCGCGGTCAGCATCGTCAGCTCGGCGCGTCGCGGTACGGCCGTGACGTTGTTCCTGCCGCAAACGTGGGAGAAGCCGGCGCAGGCGAGTGAGCACGCCGCCCCAGCTGCTACCCGACGCACCGCCGGAACGGCGCTTCTGGTTGAGGACAACGCGGAGGTTGCTGATGTCGGCAAGGCCTATTTGCAAGAGCTCGGCTACCGGGTGAAGCTTGCCGCGAGCGCGCAGGCAGGCCTCGATCTCATCGATCGCGAAGGCGATATAGATCTGGTGTTCTCGGACATTCTGATGCCCGGCGGCATGAATGGACTCGAACTCGCCGATACCGTCCGGCGCAATTTTCCCGATGTCGCGGTGTTGCTGACGACTGGCTACAGCTCAAGCGCCGAAGACGCCATCCGGCAAGGTTTCGAAGTGCTGCAAAAGCCTTACGATATTGCCGCGCTCCAGCGCGCGCTGCGCTTGGCGCAGAGCACGAGGGCCGGACACCCGTCGCCGTCGCCGCAATCCGTCGTGTGAATGAGACCGGTGGGGCCCAATGTGAACCGGCCCCGGCGCCTTATGCCGTCAAGGCTTCCGCAAGCCCGACAATCATCTCCTCCAGATCATCGAGCGCATTGAACCGCGGTTGCGCTGCGATGTGCGGTGTCATGATGACGTTGCGGAATTTCAACAATTCGTCGTCATCGCGGCCCGGACTTTCGTAGAGAGGGTCGAGGCCGAAGCCGCCGAGCCGGCCTGAGCGCAACGCTTCAACGAGCGCGGTGCGATCGACCACGTCGGCGCGCGAAATGTTGACCAGGCGCGCGCCCGGCTTCATCCGATCGAAGCCGGCGCGACCGATCAGATTGCGGGTTGATGGCCCTGTCGGCACGAACAGCGCGACCCAATCGCTCTCCGCCAGCAAATCGGGCATCGGCCGATACGCGGCCTGGAACTGCCGTTCGACGGCCGCCGGCGCCGGCTGCCGGGCGCTATAGAGGATGCGCATGCCAAATGCGGCGCAGCGGATTGCGAACTCGCGGCCGATCTCGCCAAGGCCGACGATGCCAACCGTGGCGCCGTAAAGAATCTCCAGGCCTGGGATACGGCCCCAATTCGAATTCGGGGTGTGGCGGCGGTCGAACGGCTCGTAGTCGTAGCCGAGCTCGGCAATGGCCTCGGCGCTGATGCGGCCATGCAATTCGTTGACACGCCGCGCCAGCATCAGCATCAGCGTCATCGCCAGCTCGGCGCAGGCGATGTTGGCGCGGCGGCGCAAGGTGAGCACCGCGACGCCCTTTTTGGCGCAGACCTCGCTGTTGATCCGGCGCAGGTCGAGGCCGTATTTCTGCACCACCTTGAGCCTTCCCGCCGCCGCGAGTTCGTCGAACCCGATCGACAGCGCTTCGACGATCAAGGCATCGGCGTCGGCAAGATTTGCGCGCAGTGCGTCCTGTGTTTCGACGAGCCGCACGTCGGCCGGGTAGAGTTTTGCCGCTAGCCGGCGGACTTTTTCGCACCACCCGTCGAAATCGGGTTCGTCGTGTTTGAAGAAATCGGTGAAGGCCGCACGCCGCTCGGGACTTACGTTCGGATCGAGCACAACCTCGACAACGCGCAGAAACCGGTCGTCTTCGACGACGAGGACAGGGGGCATGGCAGCGCGCCGATTATTTGTGATGCGGCTCGGGGTCGATCCCGAGCGCGGTGAAGACACGGGTATGCATGTTGTAGAGGCCGATCAGGACAGACATTTCAACGATCTGGCGTTCGTTGAAATGCGCTCGCAGCGCATCGAATACCTTATCCGGCACTGCGATATCGCGAGTCATAGCGTCGGTGTAAGCGAGCGCCGCGCGTTCGCGGGCGCTAAAGGAGGAGGCCTTTTCCCAGTCAGCCAGCGCGTCGCATTCTGCATCGGTCAGGCCTTCCGGCGCGGAGAGCTGCGGCACGTGCTGCTTGAATACATACGTGGTCCGGTTGAGGTGGGCGACGCGGACGATGATGATTTCACGCAGCCGGCCGTCGAGCTCGGTCTTGAAGCGCGCGGTGCTCACGAAATTGAGCCATATCTCGGCAAGCGGCGGTGAATGCAGCAAAAGCTTGTAGACGTTGATTAGCGCGCCGCGCCGTCCGGCGCGGATCTTGCCGATTAGATCGGCAAGCTCGGGGTGGTCTTTTTCCTCGACAAGAGAGATGCGGGCCATGGTTCTTTCGGGGGTTGAGGGGCCGCGTTGGGCCGTTAAAGTAGGGCATATCTTTTACCGGCCGCGCGCCGCCATGTGAACCTTGGGACCGAGAAGATGATGGAGCAGTCGATCGAAATCGAGACGTCCGCCGGCAAGATGCCGACGTTTGTGGTTCATCCGCAGCAGGACGGGCCGTTTCCTGCCGTCATTCTTTACATGGACATCTGGGGTGTGCGCGAAGAGCTTTACGATATTGCGCGCTGGGTCGGAGCCACCGGTTATTATTGCCTGGTTCCCGACATGTTTTATCGGCAAGGAAAAATTCGCCACCAAGTGCGCGATCAAGGCGGCAAGATGATCTCGCTGAGCAAGCTTGATGACGCGATGCGCGCCAAGGTCCTTGGGCCGGCGAAGAAGCAGTCGGACACGGAGTCCATGGCGGATACGCAGGCCATTCTTAAGTTTCTGGCCAGCGACAAATCGGCCCGGTCGGGCCCCAAAGGTTGCTTCGGCTATTGTCTCGGCGGTCGGCTTTCGCTCCTCGCGGCCGCAAATTTTCCTGACCAGATCAAGGCCGCCGCAAGCCTGCACGGTACGGCGCTGGTCACCGACGCGGCCGACTCCCCGCATCGCCTGACGCCGAAGATAAAGGGTGAGTTTTACTGTGGGTTTGGCGAGAAAGACCATTACTCGCCGCCGCCGACCATCGCCCAGATTGCCGGGGCGATGAAGGAAGCCGGCGTGAAATATCGGCATGAAGTCCACGTCAACACCGACCACGGCTACGCCTTGCCCGATCGGGACATCTACAACAAGTCGGCGACGCTGCGCGACTGGGAATTGATCCTGGCGATGTTTCGCCGCCAACTGTCGCCTTAAGCGGCGGTGGCGTGCACCGCTGGCGCGGCGCTGGGATACAGGAGACGAACCATGCTTGAGTTACGTCCAAGTTGCGAATGCTGCGATAGGGATTTGCCGCCGTCGGCGACCGACGCCATGATTTGCACCTTTGAGTGCACGTTCTGCCGCGATTGCGTGGACAATCGGCTTAAAGGCGTTTGCCCGAACTGCGGCGGCAATTTCACTCCGCGTCCGGTCCGGCCGGCGGCAGAGCTTGTGAACAATCCGCCCTCGACGCGACGTGTATTCAATCCGCAAGGCTGCGGCCAACCCGTGCGCGCTTAGCCTGAAGCCGATAGGTGCACAATTCCAATTCCGATTCCGACGCCGGCAAGCGCAGCGGCGACGCCGATCGAAACCGTTTCGACGACCGTACGAAAAATATTTCGGTTGCCGATCAGGCCTCGTCCAATTCCAAGGCCGATCAGCAGCAGCATCGTGACAGTCCCGGAAATTAAGCGGCCTTGCGGTACGGAAAGAAACGCAAACGGCAGGATAGGGACGGCCGCCGCAAAAAAATCGGAAGCAAGCATCCACAGCGATTGAACGAGTGGGCCTTGGCTCAAATCGGAATCTGCCGAGACGGCGAGCGCGGTGGCGACACTCTTCAAAATAGTGGGCCGCGACGACAAGAAATCGCTCACGACCGCCGCTTGATCTCGCGGCATTCCGGCCGTTTGCAGCCGTTGGGTCACGCTTTCAAGCACAGCGGTGCTGCCGTTTCGCAGATCGGACTCGATGTGCGCTGTGAGCACGCGCGCCCGATCCCGGTTCGTTTCGACGTCGAGATAGGTCCCGGCCATCATCGATACGGCGGCGGCGACCGCTCCTGAAGCGCCGGCGACCAGCACTGCCGACTGATCGTTCGTGGTCGCGGCAACGCCGAAGACAAGGCCGAAGATGGAGACCGTTCCGTCCTCCATGCCGAACACGACTTGGCCGGCGGATGCAATGAGCGAAGCCTTGAACCGCCCCAGCAATGAAGTTTCGCTCATGAATTTTCCTTATAATGGGCGCGTGCCATTCTCACTGCGGCTTCAAACCCGCAAACCTGACAATCTTGCCCCACTTCTCCGTTTCGTCGACTATGAATTTGCCGAACTGGGCCGGCGACAGCGTCAGCACCGTGACGCCGAATTCGGCGAGCCGCGCCCTGAACGCGGGATCGACCTGCAAGTCGTGGATCGCTCCGGCAAGCTTGTCGACAATGTCGCTCGACATGCCTTTCGGCGCGACGACGCCGGTCCAGCCGCTCGCTTCGAAGCCCGGTACGGTTTCTCCGATGGTCGGAACATCCGGCAATTCCGCGACCCGCGTCGCCGTTGTCACGCCGAGTGCGCGCAGCTTGCCGGCCTTGATATGGCCGATGGCCGTGGAGATGCCGCTGAAGCCGGTCATGATCTGACCGCCGAGCAAGTCAGTCACCATCTGGTTCTCGCCCACATACGGCACGTGCACGATGTCAATGCCGGCCATCATCTTGAGCAAGTCGACGCATAAGTACGGCGGCGTACCGGCAGACGGTGAACCGACATTGAGTTTGCCCGGGTTAGCTTTGGCATAAGCTATAAACTCGGCGATATTTTTGGCCGGAAACGCCGGGTTCACATCGAGTACCAGCGGTATGCGATTCACCGGTGCGACCGGCGTGATATCACGGGCGAAGTCGTACGGGAGGTTGGCGAACAACGTCGTGTTGATGGTGTTCGACGAGGCGCCGAAAAACAGAGTGTAGCCGTCGGGCGCCGCGCTGATGACCGCCTGGGCACCGAGATTGCCGCCGGCGCCCGGCTTGTTCTCGACAACGACCGACTGGCCGATACGCTCGCCGAGCGCTTGCGCGACCAGACGCGCGATGATGTCGACCTGGCCGCCGGCCGGAAAGCCGACGATCAGGCGCACTGGATGCGCCGGATAGGCCTGCGCTCCGGCGGAGTGCGGCGCCAACGGCAACGCGACGAGTCCCGATGCCAAACGCAGAAAATGCCGGCGTGGTAGCTGCATGATTTCCTCCCGGGCGACGGTGCCTGAAGTACGTGGACGCTTCCCCTTGTTTGGCTACAATATAGCAGACAGTCTGCAACTGCGACTTGCTCAAGGTGCGACAATGAATCTCCAAACATCGCCGGTGAAGCCCGCCGGCTCCCGCGAGCGGTCGCTCGATGAAGTCAAGGCGGAGTTCATGCGCCGCGCCGACCGGCTCAATCCGTTCGAGGACATTCGTCGTGAAGATGCCGAGCGCGTCATGAATGCGCTGACAAGCCTCGACAAGGATCATTGGGCGGAGGAATGGTCGAAGATCGGCCTCGGCTACGAGGAGAAGGCCGACGCGTGCGCCACAACTGGCGCTCCCGGCGGGGAACTCGTCGAATTATACATGCATGCCTTCGACGCTTGCCGCGTCGGGCGTTATCCGACGCCTAATTCGCCGGTTAAACTTGAAGCGTATAAACATTCGCTACGTATGTTCCGCAAGGCGGCGAAGTATTTCGATCCACCGCTCGAAATCATCGAGTTGCCGTTCGGCGACAAGAAACTGACCGGTTATTTGCAGCGCCCGTCCGGCGTGGCGAGCCCGGCGGTGGTTCTGCATTGGGGCGGCGTCGACGGCTGGAAGGAAGATCGCCTGCGTATCGCCAATGCGATCATGGGCCAAAAACTCGCTTCGCTCACCGTCGACATGCCGGGTAGCGGTGAGAATCCGGTTCTCTATAGCGATCCGGCCGCCGAGCGCAGCTTGACAGCGTGGCTCGATTATCTGCCGCGGCGCACTGACGTCGATGGTTCCCGCGTTGCCGTCTGGGGCGGCAGCTTCGGCGCCTACTGGGCGGCACGGCTTGCTTACGTCGCTCCGGATCGCATCAAGGGCGCCGTATTTCACGGCGGCAATGTGCATTACGGCTTTCAGAAGGAATGGCTGATCCCGGCCTTCACCACCGGCGGCGCGACCTACCTGTTCGGCGCCAACAGTCTGCTTGAAGCGCGCAGCCGCGCCGTGGGCACCGGGACGCTCGAAGAGTTCTTGGACATTGCGCCGCGTTTCTCGCTCGTGACCATGGGCCTGATTGACAAGCCGTCGGCACCCATCCTCGGCGTCAACGGCAAGCTCGACGACCAGGCTCCGGTCGCCGACATTTATCTGCTGATGGAGCACGGCAGCCCGAAATCGGCGCGCATCTACGCCAACGGCCACCACATGGGTCGTACGCCGGGAGAGCCGTCGGAGCACATCACCACGACGATCGTGGAGTGGCTGCGCGAGCAGCTGCGGCAGTAGTCACTCCGGCTTGAAATTCGTCGCCACGCCGTTGATGCAATAGCGCAGATGGGTCGGCGGCGGACCGTCCTCGAAGACGTGGCCGAGGTGGCTGCCGCAGCGGCTGCAATGCACCTCGGTACGGGTCATGCCCCAGCTGCGATCGGTCGTGGTCTCCACCGATCCGGCAATCGGATCGTTGAAGCTCGGCCACCCGGTGCCGCTCTCGAACTTCTTTTTCGAGTTGAACAGCGCCTGGCCACAGCCGGCGCAATAGAACGTGCCGGCACGTTTCTCGTAGTTGAGCGCGCAGCTTCCGGGACGTTCGGTGCCGTGCTCGCGCATGATGTGGAACTGCTCGGGCGTCAAAAGTTTTCGCCACTCCACCTCGGTATAAGTGACGGGATATTGCTTGGTGTCTGCGCTGGTGCTCATGGCTGCCGCCGTTCAATGTCGCGTGGATGCCCCAAAGGTAATCGAAGTGCGGCAAAGTGCAACCGCGTGGCGCGCCCGCTACGAAGCCGTGATGGCAGGTTGATCGCAATCATCCCGGTGCTCGCAGCGAGAACCGTCGGCTGCGCTCCACTGCGGTTGTCACGTTCTGTTATTTTTCGGTCACCCTGCTGGTGTAGTCGACGAGAAAATCCTTGACCTTCCGTGGCACCTTGCTCAAGCCAGCCAGGATATCCTGGCCCTCGGCGCCGGAGACCATGATTGGCCGCGTCGCCAGCACCCTGGCATAGTCGGTGAGAAAATCCTGGTCCTGCCACAGCTCATTGAACGCCGCACGCATTACTGCGACGATCCCGTCAGGCGACTTTGGCGGCAGAACGGCAACACGAAACATGGCTAGCTGCGGATCGGCGGCGGCGCGCATGGCCTGGTAGCGGAAATCTCCGGCCGGCGACTTGCCGCCCGTGACGCTGGAATAGAACTCCTCGAAGGTCTGCATATTCGGCAGCGAACGGCTGCGCGGATAGCCGCCGTCCTTGCCGCGCGGCGCCAGTTGCCAGAGCGGAATGACAATATCCTTCATCGAAGGCTCGGCCGAACCGAGCCAGCCCGACAGCGATGTGTTGGCCATTTGCCCTGTGTTTTGCAGGATCGCGGTCTCGACCTCCTTGAGGCCGCGATAAGCGGGTACCGGCTGATACTTGATGCCCAACAGATCGAGCGAAATCTCCTGATTGATGCTGTTGACGTTTTGGGCGTTGAGCGAAAGCGCCTTGAAATCTTCCGCCTTCATGAGGTCGGCCGGTACATTGATCCCCGGCGGCGTGTCCTTGCGCATATAGACGACCAGCGGACTTTCCACGCCGGCAATGAGCACGAAGTCGGAAAACTTGGTGCGGACCGAAGGATTGTCGGTGAGCTCGGCCATGACGTCGAGCGTAAAAAAGCCGACCGCCATGCCGTCGGCGGTGGCGTCGCCAAGCTCGTTGCTGCCGAGCAGTCCGGACCCGCCGCCGATATTCTTGACCACGATGGTCGGCTGACCGGGAATGTGCTGCGGCAGATGCTGGGCGACAATCCGCCCCTCGATGTCGGTCGGGCCTCCCGGCGGATAGTTGACGATCATGATGATCGTCTTGCCTTTGTAGATTTGCGCGACCGCACCTTGCGAAAAGGCTCCGAAAAACGCGACCAGTGCAACGAACATTGCCCGTGTCATGGATGGTGCTCCCCTGATGCGGCGCACCGGAATGGTCTCCCGGCCGGTCCAATTTAACCAGCATACGCCAACATCGAGCCGCTACAATGCCGCGGTCGTCCGCGGGACCTAATGAGGAAATGCGATGTTCGAGAAACCAGGCATGGCCGATTTGCGCCGCGCGGCGACGCAGCTCGGCATGAATCCGAGTGACGACTATCTGCGCGCCGTCGACGAAATCACCGGACCGCTGGCGCGGGCCTACGCGGCACTTGATGCCATGCCTGACGAACTGCCGCCGGTGAAATACCCGCGTGGGCCAGGGCACATCCCGCAAGGCGACGAGAATAGGTACGGCGCCTGGTATGTGAAGACGTCGATCAAGGGCAAGCCGGGCGGCAAGCTCGCCGGCCGCCGCATCGCACTCAAGGACAATGTTTGCCTCGCCGGCGTACCCATGATGATCGGCGCCGACGTTTTGGAGGGCTATGTACCGGACGTCGATGCGACGATTGTCGAGCGCATTCTCGACGCCGGTGGCGAGATAGCCGGCAAAGCCGTATGCGAATATTATTGCGTATCCGGCGGCAGCCATACCAGTTCCACCGGGCCGGTGCAGAATCCGCGCAAGCCGGGGTTCACCGCCGGCGGGTCATCGTCCGGCAGCGCCGCGCTCGTCGCCGCTGGCGAGGTCGATATGGCGATCGGCGGCGATCAGGCCGGCTCGATCCGCATTCCAGCCAGCTTCTGTGGCATCGTCGGGCTCAAGCCGACGTTCGGCCTCGTGCCCTATACCGGCATCGCGCCGCTCGAGATCACGCTCGATACCTGCGGGCCGATGACCGCGAACGTCGCCGATAACGCGCTGCTTCTTGAAGTCATCGCCGGGCCGGATGGCATCGACTCGCGCCAGCGCGGCGTTGCCGCCAGCCGCTACACGGAGGCGCTCGGCGGCGGCGTCAAAGGCCTGCGTATCGGCGTGCTTAAAGAGGGCTTCGGCCATCCGAATTCGGAAGCCGACGTCGACGCGCATGTGCGCGAAGCGGCTAAGCGTTTCGGCAGCCTCGGCGCGGTCGTCGAGGACGTATCGCTGCCGGCCCATGGCTCCGGCTTTGCCGTGTGGGCCGCGATCCGCGGCGACGCGGCCTGTGTGACCCTTCTGGAAATGAACGGCGCCGGTATCAATCACGAGGGACTTTACGTCACGAGCCTGCTCGATAAGGCGATGGGCTGGCGCAGCCGCGCCGATAGTTTCGCCGATACCATCAAGATCGCGTCGATATTCAGCAAATATACGCTCGATCGATACGGCGGACATTATTACGCAAAAGCGCAAAACATCAGACGGCGGTTGCGCGCTGCTTACGACAAGGCGCTCACGGCGCACGATCTTCTGCTGCTGCCGACGACTCCGATGAAGGCGACGCCGATTCCCCGGCAAGGCGCGACGCCGCAGGAAATCACGCGTCGAAGCTGGGAGGCGACCGGCAACACCTGTCCCTTCAACGTCACCGGCCACCCGGCCATCAGCCTGCCGTGTGGCATACAGGACAGCCGGCCGATCGGCATGATGCTGGTCGGGCGGCACTATGACGAGGCCACGATCTTCCGCGCCGTGGCCGCCTTCGAGCAGGCCGGCGACTGGACCGGATTTTGATCGGTGGCCAGGATCAGCGGCGCAAATGCGCCTTGCTGTGCCTCGGCTGGCGCGCTTTCACGCCGCTCTGTCGATGCGCGTCTCGATCTCGTTGCGCAATGCGGCGAAATCGATCGGTTTGGTCAGGAGTGCCTCCGCGCCGCCTTCGAGCGCTTTCTGCTTCGTCTGCGGATCGCCGTAGGCGGTAATCATGATGACGGGCACGTCGGGCCGGGCCGCCCTTGCCTTGGGCAACAGCTCAAGGCCGCTCATTCCCGGCATGTTGATGTCGGATAGTATCAGGATGAGTGAAGCCGTGGTTGCGTCGGTCAAGCGCTGCAGCGCTTCGGCGGCCGACTGGGCAAATTCCATCGCAAACCGTCCGCTGCGCAAATCCCGCCGGAATTGCTGGCGAAACAGCGCTTCCACGTCCGGTTCGTCATCGACGACGAGTACTAGAAGCGTCACGCTTAGCCCCCTGATTATGTGATTGACCCTGTGCGCGGGACAACGATTCGGAATTCGGTGAATTCGTCCGGCCTGCTGTCGACCTCGATACTCCCCGAATGTTGCTTGACAATGATGTCGTGACTGATCGAGAGCCCGAGCCCGGTGCCCTCGCCGGCGGGCTTGGTGGTAAAGAAGGGATTGAAAATCTTTTCCCTGGCCTCGGCGGGAATGCCTGTCCCGTTGTCGCGAATCCTGATCTCGACCCTGTCGCCAAGGTCCTTGGTAGAGGCCGACAGAGTCGGCTCGTAGCCATCGTCCGCCCACCGTTCCTTGCGTTTTGTTGCGGCATAGAATCCATTTGCAATCAAATTGAGCAAGACCCGGGTGATCTCCTGCGGGAATAGGTCGGCATCTCCGGCGGCAGGATCCAAGGACCGCCGCAGCGCGATATTGAAGCCCTGCCTCTCGGCCCGGGCGCCGTGATAGGCGAGGTTGAGAGCTTCCTCGACAAGTGCGTTGACGCCGACGGGACGGCGCTCTCCTGAACCTTCGCGCGAATGCAGCAGCATGTTCTTGACGATCGAATCTGCGCGTTTGCCGTGCTGAGTGATCTTTTCAAGATTTTCGCGCAAAGTGCCGGTCAACTCGGCGATGTCGTCGCGGGCTTTTCCGTCGACCGACAGGCCGTCCAGCGTAGCGCGCAACTCGCCGAGCAGTTCCACCGAGACATCCGAGAAATTATTGACGAAGTTGAGCGGGTTCTTGATCTCGTGGGCGATGCCGGCGGTCAGTTGGCCGAGCGAGGCAAGCTTCTCGGTCTGGATCAGACGATCCTGCGCGGTCTGTAAATTTTCCAGCGATTGCGCCAACTCCCGGGTGCGCGCCTCAACGCTTTCAAACAGCCGAACGTTCTCGATGGCGATCGCCGCCTGGTCGGCGAAGGTGGAAACAAGCTCGATCTGCTTATCGGTGAACGGCCTGACCTCGGACCGCGTCAGCGCCAAAACGCCAATCGGAACGCCTTCGCGCAACATCGGCACACCGAGGACGGTGCGATAATCGCCCAATTTCTGGGCTTCGACAAAGGTGTACTCCAAATCGGCGCGCACGTCGGGAATATGAACAACTGTGCCTTCGAGCAAGGCACGTCCGAGGCCGGAGCCGCGTTCCGGCACGACCGGAACACTCCTGACGAAATCCGAGAATTCCGGGGAGAATCCATAAGTTTCCGCACGATAGAATACGTCGCCCTTTTGCCGCGTAATAGTCGCCTTGTCGGCGTCGCAAAGGCGAGCGGCCGACTCAACAAGGGTTTGCAGCACGGTTTGCAGGTCGAAGGTCGAGCGGTTGATGACCTTGAGAACTTCGGATGTCGCCGTTTGCTGCTGCAGCGACTCGCGCAGCTCGTTGAGCAGCCGCGTGTTCTCGATGGCAATCACCGCCTGCTGGGCGAAATTCTCCACCACAGCGATCTGCTTATCCGTGAACGGCTGCACTTCCTGCCGGTAGATGACGATCGATCCGATCACCTCGCCGTCTTTGACCATCGGCACGCCCACCACGGTTCGGGCATGCGCGAGCTCCATCGTCGCGACGCGCAACTTGTCCCCGAAGGTTGGTTCGAGCGCGATGTCGGCGACCTGATAGGACCGTTTCTCGCTGAGGAGTTGGCGCAGCCCCAACCGCGGATCGACGCGGAACGGACCTTCGCGTTGCAGATAACTCACGTAGGCGGCCGGCGCGCCATGGGTCGCGCCGATACGAAAGATATCCTGATCGATCAGGAGCAGATTGCCGAACTTGGCGCCGCAAATGCGGACGGCATTTGCCAGTATGGTCTCGAATATCGGGCCCAGTTCGCCGGGCGATCTGGAAATGATGCCCAACACCTCGGATGTTGCGGTTTGCTGTTCCAGCGATTCGGCGAGCTCGCGCGTGCGCTGCTGCTCGGCTTCGAACAGTCGGACATTCTCGATGGCAATGACCGCCTGGTCGGCAAAGGTCCGAACAAGCTCGATCTGCTTGTCGCTGAATGGGCGGACTTCGCTGCGCATCAGCATAATGACGCCGATCGGATGACCTTCGCGCATCAGCGGCACGCCAAGGACAGTGCGAAAGCCTGCTTTTTGCTGAACCTCGGCCATCGTGTATTCCGGATCGAGCAAAACATCTCGTACATGGATGGTCTTGCCGTCGATCAGCACTCTGCCGGTGACGCTTCCGCGGGTGCGCTCGTGGGGGGTGCCCTTGAACGCTTCTTCAGCTCCCGGGGGGCAATTGTAGATGCTGGCGCAGTAATAGGCCGTCCCTGCCTGCCGCGTAATCCCGGCCATATCTGCTTCACACAGCCGCGCCGCGGATTCTGTGAGAGTGTCGAGCACACCCTTTAGGTCGAACGTTGAGCGGCTGATGACCTTGAGCACATCGGCGGTTGCGGTCTGCTGCTGCAGCGATTCAGTCAATTCCTCGGTGCGTTTCCGCACGTCTTCGAACAGCCGAACATTCTCGATCGCAATCACCGCCTGGTCCGCGAAGGTGGTGACGAGCTCGATCTGCTTGGGGGAAAATGGCCGCACCTGCAAACGGGTCAGAACGATGATGCCGATCGCAGCTCCTTCTCGCATCAGCGGCACGCCCAGCAGGGATTGGAAGCCGGAGGTTTGCTGGCCGGCGCTGAAGCGGTACTGCGGGTCGGCGTGAACGTCCGGAATATGTACGGCCTTGCCTTCAAGCAGAACCCGGCCGGCCAGCGTTCCGGAGCCGGCGCTGACCGGCATTGCCGTCACAAGATCGACGAACGCTTTCGGAAAACGGTAATTCGCCGCGAAGATGAATTGCCCGCCCTGAGGGCGGACGATGCACGCCATGTCCGCCTCGCACAGCCGCGCAGCCGACTCGGTCAGCGTGTCAAGCACGGTCTGCAGATCGAATTTGGAACGGCTGATGACCTTGAGCACGCCTGACGTGGCCGCCTGCTGCTCCAGCGTCTCGTTCAACTGCAGCCGAAGGCTAGCGATCTCGCCGCCGCCTTCGGCGCCGGACGTTCTGCGCCCGCGCACAACCGCCGCCGCGCTGTGGCGACGCGTTTTCCGCCGCTGGCCGCCCGTCTTCGAGCGCCGTCTCATCGCCTGCCCCCTAGGCTGTGATTGCGGCATCGTAACCGGACAGGCCACACCACGGGAAGTGGCCAGCTCTTGCGAACTGTCAGGTTTGCCGGATTGGGCCACGCGGCCATTATGACGTTCACGACGTGCCGCAATTGCTGGCATCGTGACGTTGAGCGGTGTCAAATAGCAGTCGGGTAATAAGGGGACATACCGTGACCAATGCACAGCAATCCACGGACGCTAAGATCGACGGCATCGTCAAGGCCGGCAAAGTCCGGGTTGCGCTCTATGTTCCGCAATACCGGAAGGATCCCGCCACCGGCGCGTTGAGCGGCTGGGCGGTCGATCTGGTTTCGGCGCTCGGCGCGCGGCTCGGCGTCCAAGGCGTGCCGGTGGAGCATCCGACACCGCCGCAAGCCGTCGCCAGCGTCGTGTCTAGTGCCTGCGACACGTCCATTCTTGGCATCGAACCGGTCCGGGCCGCGCAAGTCGATTACTCGCCCGGCATTGTTCAGGCTGACTACTCGTTACTGGTCTCGTCGGGCTCTTCCATTCATGGCGTTGCCGATGCGGACCGTCCGGGTGTCCGGATTGCCGCGGTGCGCCACCACGCCTCCACGCTGACGCTTGAGCGGATGCTCAAGCACGCCACCATGGTCTACGCCGACCTGCCGGATGCGACGTTCGAGATCATGGCCCGCGGAGAGGCGACGGTGATGGCGTCGCTGAGCGAAATATTGTTGCGCTACTCCGCAAAACTTCCGGGCTCGCGCGTGCTGGAGGAGCGCTATGGCTTCAACACGCTCGGCCTAGCCGCGCAAAAAGGGCAAGCCGGATGGCTTGCCTATCTCAGCGCATTCGTCGAAGAGGCCAAGGCATCGGGTGTAGTGCGGCGGGCCATCGACCGCTCCGGCTGGCGTGGCGTCCACGTTGCGCCGGGGGCCTGATCCGCTATTGCGGCTCGATGTCGAGTTCCTTGGCCACGGCCTTCCACTGATCCTGCTCGGCGCGAATAGCCTGAGCGGTGCTTTCCGGAGTGCCGCCGCCACCGGTGGCAAGCCCGAACGTCAATAGTTTGGCCTGAATGTCCGGACCTTTCAGATATTCGCCGATGTCGTGATTGAGCGTGGCGACAATGTCCGGCGGCGTGCCCGCTGGAGCGACAATGGCGAAAAACCCGTTCATGACCAATCCGGGAATGGTGTCGTGCAGCGGCGGCAGATCAGGCAAGCTCGGAAAACGTCGTTCGGACGCTATTGCGAGCGGCCTGACTTTCCCGGACTGCATCACCGCAAGTGCAGCCGTAATCGAGCTCATCATCACTTGATTGACGCCGCTGGCGACGTCCTGCGTGAGTTGTCCGGCGGATCGGTATGGCACTTCGATCAAACCGAGTCCGGCGCGCTTATTGAACAGTTTTGCCGCGAACGCGGCGGCGCCGGCGGTGTTGTCGAAGGCGATCGACAGCTTGCCGGGATTGGCCTTGGCGTAAGCGATCAATTCGCCGGTGGAAGTAACCGGCAAATCGGCATTCACCGACAGCATCTGCGGCGCCAGATTGCATACCAGCGCGACGGCCGCGAAGTCGCGCGTCGGATCGTAGGGAAGCTGCTTGAAGGAAATCAGATTGATCGCCATGCCCGAGGTATTGGTAAACAGCAGCGTGTAACCGTCGGGCGCGGCGTGCGCCGCAGTTTCATGGCCCAACATGCCCGATGCGCCGGGAACATTCTCCACGAACATCGGCTGACCGAGCGTCCGCGACACGCCGTCGGCAAGGAGCCTTGCCATCACGTCGGTCGCAGCGCCGGCTCCGGTCGGCACGATCAGCTTGATTGGACGGCTGGGCCAGGTTTCTGCACTGGCCTGCCCAGCCGCGAAAATCGCGACGCAACACAGCGACGTGCAGAGAAATCTCCACATGGACCGCCTCACTTGATCGCCAGCGGATTGGTCGGCGAGCCCACCGCGCCAGTGATCGGGATCGCCGGCGCGACAAACATGAATTCATAGGTGCCGTCAGCGGCGCAATCCTCGGCGAGATCCTTGAGATAGAAAATCTCGCCCATGGTCATGCCCATGATCGGGATGGTAATCCAGTGCCAGGGCTGGTTGATGCCGCCCTCAGTATTGTTCGGCCGTACTTCGCAACCCCAGGTGTCGCTGGCGAGCGCGGCGAGCTCGGTCTTGGCGACGAATTCCAGCGTCTCGAACGCGAAACCCGGTGCGTCGCCACCGGGATAGCCGTCCCAGTTGCCGGCTTTGAGGCAGCGTTCCATCTGGCCGGTGCGCACGATGATATAATCGCCGCGCTTGAACGTGATGTTCTGCTTCTTCGCGGTGAGATCGAGATCGGCGCAGGTGATGCCGTAGCCGTCGTCGAGGCAGTCCTTGCCGAGCGCGCGCGCGACGTCGAGAAATACGCCGCGGCCGACCATCTTGCTCTTGGTCTTTTCGATACCGCATTTCGCCGCGCCGAACGACGACACTTCGCGGCAGTCGTAGCCATTCCACATGTTGTTTTCATAGAATACGTGGCCGAGGCCGTCCCATTGCGTGCCGCATTGCAGCGGGATCACCACCATGTCGTCGGCGGCGCGGATGCCACGCTTGTCGAGTACGCCGGAATAGGCGTCGGTGCCGGTGCGCAGCATGGTGTGCAGCGGATTGATGCGGCCGAGCGCCGGGTAATTGGTCTTGCCGCCCTGCGGGCCGTTATTGTCGAAATTGAGCGCGAGGGAGATCACCTTGCCCTTCTTCACCAGCCGCGCCGCGGCGATGATGTCTTCCGGACTGGTGTAATTGAGCGTGCCGATTTCGTCGTCGGGACCCCATTTGCCCCAGTTCTTGTACTTCTCCGCCGCCTCGCGGAGGTCGTCCCGAGTCACCTTACGCCCGGCCATGGCCCGCCCTTCTGTATCGTTGTGGAGAAAAACTTCTTGTCGCGCTCCCTGCCGGAAGCGGCCGGAGGATGATAGCATCGCCGAAAGGTCTGGGGAGGGAATTGTGATCGCAAGGGTTTTTTCAGTACGTGTGCTCGCTTTAAGTGTGAGCCTGTTATGGGCCGGATCGGGCTTCGCCGCGGGCACCTATCCCGACCATCCGGTGAAGATCATCGCTCCGTTCGCGGCCGGCGGCCCCAGCGATCTGATCGGCCGGTTATTGGGCGATAAGCTGTCGAAGGCGCTCGGCCAGCAATTTTATGTTGAAGATCATGCCGGCGCCGGCGGCAATATCGGCATGACGATGGTCGCGCGTTCTGCGCCAGACGGCTACACCATGCTGATTGCGAGCTCGAGCTTCCAGGTCAATCCGAGCCTCTACGCCAGCCCGCCTTACGATCCGTTCAAGGACTTTGCGCCGGTGACGCTGGCGGTGGATTCGCCGAATGCCCTGCTCGTCCATCCCTCCGTGCCGGCAAAGACCGTCACGGACCTCATCACACTCATGAAGGCAGATCCCGCCAAATATCCCATCGCCAATTCCGGTCTCGGTACCACGCCCATGCTCGCCGCCGAACTGTTCAAGCTGACCCTTAAACTCGATGTCACCAGTGTGCCCTACAATGGCGGCGCTCCCGTGATCCAGGCTGTGGTTGCCGGGCAAACGCCGACCGGATTTGCGACGCTGCCGCCGGCCTATCCGCAACTGGTGAGCGGCAACCTGCGCGCGCTCGCAGTGACCTCGGCAAAGCGCGCGGAGGCCATTCCAGACGTGCCGACAATGGCGGAAGCCGGTATCGAGGGCCAGGAATCCGACACGATGCAGGGAGTCTTCGTGCCGGCGGGAACTCCGCCCGATGTCGTCAAACTGCTCAATCAGGAGATCGTCAAAGCGTTGCAGCTTCCGGACGTAAAGGCGAAATGCAAGGAACTTGGCTTTGATATTGTCGCGAATACACCGGAGGAATTCACTGCGTTTTTGAAAACGGAGGTCGAACGATGGCATAAGGTCATCGTCGACGCCAAAATCCCGCAGATCCAGTGAAAGCCGGATGAGACGGCTTCGGCACGCGGCTATTTCCGGTTCAATCCGGCAGCCCGCAACGCAGCACGAATGATAGGGAGTGGTGCGACCCCTGGTGTTGCGCCGGCCGATGCATTCGGCAGTTCGGGGACGGGCAATCCCGCGGCTTTGAATGCGGCCGCAATCACCACATTCGGGTCAAGCAGGGCTTGCGCATTCTGCTTGGCTTGTCGTTTGCTGGCAGCACCGTCAGTATTGCGCTGTGTCCTATCCGCTGCTCTGGCGAACGCGAGGGCGCTGTTGGCCTCAAGCGAATCCAGCTCGGGCGCCACGACAGCCGTGAGCGAGGTTTGCGCAACTCCTTCGGCCAGACGCCAAAAGCCGGCGATGTGATGCGTCGAGGTGATGCCCGCCTCAAGGAAGAATGCTCCGGCGACGCCGTAATTGCTTTCGTCGTCGCTTGGTCCGAGCGGCACGCCATGCGCCATGCCGCTAATTATAAAAGATTCGATCACCGCGTCGCCGCTGGCATCGGTCCACACCCGACGCGAATGGGCTCCGATCGATTCCTCAAACGACGGCGTGGATGGGAGACCATGAAGATCGATCCACTGCGCAAGGATGTGTTCGCCATTTGAGGGTTTGACGATCGGATCCGCCGTGCCATGCCAGACGGAGATTTTCGGCCAGGGGCCCTGATGAGAGGAGGCCGCGCGGACGCGGTCGCCGAGCGTGTCGGCGGAATGAACTTGATCCTTGAACATGGCGTCGAACGCTTGCTGCACGGACCGGGCGCTTCCGTAAGGTAGTCCGGCAATGATGGCGCCTCCGGCAAAAACCTCCGGGTAAGTCGCCAGCATGACCGAAGCCATGGCGCCGCCGGCCGACAGGCCAGTCACGAACACCCGATCCCGGTCGAGACCGAATGCCGCAATGGCGTATGCGACCATCTGCTGGATCGATTTGGCCTCCCCATGATCGCGCGTGGTGTCGCCGGGCAAAAACCACGAAAAGCAATTTTTTGGATTATTGGCAGGCTGTTGCTCGGGATAGACCACCGCAAAGCCGAGACGATCAGCCAGCACGGACCAACCGGTGCCGCTGTCGTACTCGTCCGCGGTTTGACTGCAGCCGTGCAAAGCGACAACCAGCGGCGACATGGCTGGCAGCCGCTTGGGAATATGGACGAACATGCGCAAATTGCCCGGATTGGTGCCGAACGCGGGCAGTTCTCGCAGCGATGCAGACTGCCTCGAGTCGCGCGCTGACTGCCCGTGAGGGATCTTTTTGCGAGCCGCTTCGAGCAGGCCCTCGAACTTGCGACGAAGGGCCTGAAGATGGGAATATGCTTTGTCAAAAGGGTGTTGAGGCATTTTGCACCGCAGCATTGATTGCTGCATTGCAACATGTACGCGCGAAGGCCTGAAAACAAGGGGCGGTGGCAATCCTGCCTTAGAAATCAATCCGAACAGAACCCGATCTGACCTGACCCAAACCGCCCCATGCGCATTGTCGACATCCGCGAAACCGCGATCCCGCTGAATTCGACGCTCGCCAATTCGAGTATCGACTTCTCGGAAATGACGACGTCGGTGGTCGCCGTCATCACCGACGTCATGCGCGGCGGCAAGCCGGTCTGCGGCTTCGCCTTCAACTCGACCGGACGCTATGCTTGCGGCGCGCAGATGCGTGCGCGATTTATTCCACGTGTGCTCAAGGCCGATCCGAAATCGCTGTTCAATGATGCTGGCGACAATTTTGCGCCGGAGAAGATCCTCGCCGCGATGATGCAAAACGAGAAATCCGGCGGCCACAGCGAGCGCTCCGTCGGCATCGGCACCATCGAGGTTGCGGTATGGGACGCGGTCGCCAAGATCGCCGACAAGCCGCTGCATCGCGTGCTGGCCGAACGCTACAATGGCGGCAAGATCGCCGAGAAAGTTTTTTGCTATGTCGGCGGTGGCTGGTACGCACCGGGCAAGACCACCGCGGATTTGCAGGACGAGATGCGCCGTCATCTCGATGCCGGCTATACGATGCTGAAGATGAAGGTCGGCGGCATGCCGCTTGCCGACGACCTCAACCGTGTCGAAGCCGTCAAGTCGATCCTGCCCAAAGGCGGCGAACTTGCCGTGGACGCCAATTCGAAATTCGGCCGCGATGAAGCGCTGGCCTATGCGCGTGGTCTAAAGCCTTTTGCGCTGCGCTGGTTGGAGGAGCCGTGCGATCCGGTCGACTTCGCGCTGCTCGCCGAAATCGCCGGTGTCTACGAGCCGCCGCTCTCCACCGGCGAGAATCTGTTTTCGACCCAGGACGTGGAAAACCTTGTCCGCTTCGGCGGCCTGAAGCCGCAGCGCCGCGATGTGATCCAGGTCGATCCGCCGCAGGCCTACGGCATCGTGCAATACGCGCGTACGATCGACATGTTGGCGCAGCATCAATGGCCGCGCGGCCTCTTATTCCCGCACGGCGGCAACCAGATGTCGCTGGCGATTGCCGCCGGTTTTGGGCTGGGCGGCGCCGAGTCCTATCCCGGCGTGTTCGGAGATTTTGGCGGTTTCGCCGACGATGCCAGGCTTGAAGACGGCTATCTCACATTGAGCGATCGTCCGGGCGTTGGTTTCGAAGGCCAGTCACGGCTTTACCGCATCATGCGCGAGCTAGCCGCCTGAGGTGGCTATTTCTCTCGGGTATTTTTGCGTAGCGGCGCGTTAGCATCTCGGCAACGACCTCGCCGTAATTTCGCGGCCGTGAAGGAAACTACTTGATCCTCACCGACGGCTCCGCATTCTGAAGACGCGCTCCTAAAGTCTACGGGGCCGTTCACCCCTTCGTCTTTATCCCGATAGCCGCTCGATCGCCGCGCCGCAGCGCCCAAGCTTGTCTTCCAGCCGCTCGAAACCACGGTCGAGATGATAGACCCGGTTGACGATGGTTTCGCCCTCCGCGGCCAGCGCCGCGATGACGAGCGACACCGAGGCGCGCAGATCGGTCGCCATCACTGGCGCGCCCTTTAGCTGTTCGACGCCCTCGATGGTCGCACGCTCGCCGTCGAGTTGGATGCGGGCGCCAAGCCGAGCCAATTCCTGCACGTGCATGAAGCGGTTCTCGAACACCGTCTCTACGATGTGCGAGGTGCCGTGGGCGCGCGTCATCAACGCCATGAGCTGGGCTTGCAGGTCGGTCGGGAATTCCGGAAACGGCGCCGTTGTCACGTCAACCGGACCGAGACGCGAGCCGTTGCGGGCGATGCGGATACCCTCATTGGTGGATGTGACAGTAGCGCCGGCGCGGGTCAGCACGTCGAGAGCGGCTTGCAGCAGTTCCGGGCGCGCGTTTTGCAGCAGAATGTCGCCTCCGGCCATGGCGACGGCCATGGCGTAGGTCCCGGTCTCGATGCGATCCGGCAGCACGGCGTGGCGGGCGCCGTGCAGTCTGGTTGCGCCTTCGACCACGATGCGGCCGGTGCCGGCGCCGGATATTGTCGCACCCATCTTGTTGAGGCAATCGGCAACATCGACGATCTCCGGTTCACGCGCGGCATTCTCGATAACCGTGGTGCCGTTCGCGAGCGATGCCGCCATGATGGCCGTGTGCGTTCCGCCGACGGTGACTTTGGGAAAGACGATTTCGCCACCACGCAGTCCCCTGGGAGCGCGCGCGATCACGTATCCACCGTCGATCTCGATCTCGGCGCCGAGCTGCGAAATCGCCATGATGAGCAGATCGACCGGCCGCGTACCGATGGCGCAGCCGCCCGGCATCGAGACCTTTGCCTCGCCCATTCTCGCCACCAGCGGCGCCAGCACCCAAAAACTCGCCCGCATTTTGGAGACGAGTTCGTAGGGCGCGGTGGTGTCGATGATGCGAGCGGCGGAAATATGCAGCGTCTGGCCGTGATCGGCGGTCTCGCCGCGGCGCTTGCCGCTGGTCATGATGTCAACGCCGTGATTGCCGAGGATGCGCTCGAGCAGCACCACATCGGCGAGCCGCGGCACATTGTCGAGGATCAATGTCTCCTCGGTGAGGAGACTGGCGATCATCAGCGGCAGCGTGGCGTTTTTCGCGCCCGAGATCGGGATAGTGCCGTTCAGCGGCCGGCCGCCGACGATACGAATGCGATCCATTATGACCCCCCACGGCCCGGTCCGGGCCGCCCCGTTCCGTCCGACTTCGATCCCGGATTGCGGCGAAAGTCAGGATTGGCGGCCGCGATCTCAGCGTCATTCCCGGAAATGGCCGCGCGGCCGCGTGCTTGTTCCTTGCGCCGCTTGAGGTTTTCCCGCAGCGCCACGGATAGCCGCGCGCTACGCGCTGCCCATTGTTCTGCTTTGCCGTGCTTGGCCATAGGCGTCCGCCGCGTCCGCTTGTTTCCAACCCGTTCAAAGCACGCCACTTGCCGCGTCGCAACCGAAGGCCGCTGGCGCCCGCGCTTGCGCGGAGGTGCCCGCTATGGCAAGGAACGCCGCGCATTTTCATGTAATATTGCGTGGCTGTCTCGCCACCCGTGTCGGCTGCCGTAGCTCAGTGGTAGAGCACTCCCTTGGTAAGGGAGAGGTCCTCAGTTCAATCCTGAGCGGCAGCACCATTAAAACCTATCAAAAGTGGAACCTGTCTCACATCGTAGTAAAGTTGGGGCTGGCCCGGAAAAACCTCATTGTGCAGGAAAGAAATAACCAGCCGTCACCCGCAGGCGCGCGCGATTGCGGCATCCTCTATGTGGCGGCGGGAGCCACATACCGGGCCGAAGCGGTTTTTTCTGCGCGATCGGTCAAAGCCGTGTGGCCCGAGATTCCGATTGCGATCAAGACCGATGGTCAAGTCGATAGCGATTGCTTCGATCAGATCGATTATATTTCCGACAGTCCGAGCGGTCTCGCCAAGGTGCGCCATGTGGTCGAGACGCCGTTTGAGCGCACACTTTTTCTCGACACCGACACCTGTTGCCTGCATCCGATGCCTGAATTATTCGGCATCCTCGACCGTTTCGATCTGGCCGCCGCGCATGAGGCAGGACGCTTTTCGACCCGCTGGGAAGCGGGCATTGAGGTCTTTATTCGCTCTGACGAAATTCCCGAATGCTCCCCGGAATTCAACACGGGCGTCATGGCCTTCCGACGCGGAGCCGCAACGACAAATCTGCTCCGGCACTGGCTGGTCCTGTGTGAAGAAGCGCGCAGAGCGGCTATTCCTCACCGCCAGGATCAGCCTTCGTTCCGGCGCGCCATCTATGAATCCGGATTGAATGTTGCAGTGCTGCCGCCGGAATATAACTTCCGCCTGGTTTGCTCGGGCTTCGCCCGTGGTCCGATCAAGCTCATCCACGGCCGATGGAATTATGGCCCGATCGGAAATACTCCGGAGCAGATCTTTGCGACGCTCGCCCGGACATTCAACGAGAACGAGGGACCGCGGACATTTGTGCACGCTTTAGGAATGATTTGCGGACACGGTCCCACCGCGATTCCCTACGACGATCCCAAGCGTACATGTGTGTTGGGAGAGATTCGCCCACTGGCCGATGAAGTAGAGACCCTCCGGCGGAAACTGGCGGGGATACAACCACTGGCCGATGGAGCGGAGATCCTCCGGCGGAAGCTGGCGG
>Ga0209579_10000127_pt1 | contig 129877 bp, 147 predicted proteins | sample Coa_R1_2_FD_187152 | JGI IMG/M metagenome (GOLD analysis project Ga0209579, IMG submission 187152) | Surface soil microbial communities from Centralia Pennsylvania, which are recovering from an underground coalmine fire - Coalmine... | ecosystem: Environmental > Terrestrial > Soil >... | reverse complement strand
TGGTGGAGCTAGCCGGACTCGAACCGGCGACCTCCTGGGTGCGATCCAGGCGCTCTCCCAACTGAGCTATAGCCCCGCGGCAGGGAAGTCTAGCCGCGCTTTTCCATGAGCCGGCCCTCGCGGATCGTCGCCGCCATGTCCGCCGACTCCTCGCGATAGACGGTCCCGTCCTCGAACTCGATCCACGGGAACTTCCTCTGGCCGGTCCTCTCGATCGTGCGCCCGCGGCTCGCGCTCTTGAGCGCCGAGCCCTCCTGCACGACCTCGTACTCGACGCCGCTCTCGTCGAGCGCCTTCTGGACACGCCAGCACGGATGCGCGCCGAACTTCGCCCACGTCCCGCTGCAGCGGTGCAACTTGACGGCCATCTCGTCCTCCCTGTTAGGCGGCGAAGAGGGTCAGATCCGGTTCGCGCTCGCCGCGTAGTACCTCTAGGTCGATTGTCGCGCATCGGATTCCCCGCGACTCGGCGAGCGCGACCGCCTGCGGCTTCAGCGTCTGCGCCGCGAGGATCCCGCGGCAGCCGGACTTCGCCGGGTCGCGGCGGATGAAGTCGAGATAGCGCGTGAGCTGCTCGACGGCCTCGATCGTCCCCATCCGCTTGACCTCGACGGCGACCCATTCGCCGCCCGCGTCCTTGCACATCAGATCGACCGGCCCGATCTCGGTGGGCCACTCGCGCTTGACGAGCGTGAGCGGCTCGCCGAGCGCCGCCGGCGCGGCCGCGAGCGCGAGTTGCAGGTCGCGCTCGACGCCGTCCTTCTGCAGCGCCGCCGACTCGCCCATGTCGTGCTCGACGTCACTCAGCACCTCGAGCAGCCGGATCTCGAGCGCGTCGTCGCTCTTCGGCTTCGTCACGACGAGGCGATCGCCCTCGTCGGCGACGAACGTCGGAGCCGTCATCCAGTTGAGCGGTTTGTAGCCGCCGGCGTCGTCGTGGACGAGAACCGAGCCGTCGGACTTGAGGATCAGGAGCCGCACTGCTGCCGGGAGGACGGCCGAGACACGGCCGGAGTAGACGACCTCGCAGCGGGTGACGATCAGGCGCACTCGCGGAACGTACTGTCCCTTTCGGACAGGTAAGCGTTTTCGCTCCGGACGGCGTTAATGGGTGTGAGCCGAGACAAGGCCGGGTTCGCCGAGTTCTTCGCAGCAAGCTGGGACCCCTGCCTGCGGGCAGTGGCCGCCAGCGTCGGCGACATGACGCGGGCCGAGGACCAGGTCGCGGAGGCGTTCGCCCGGGCGTGGCTGTCCTGGCACAAGGTCAGGCGTCACCCGGCCCCCAAGGCCTGGGTGGTCCGAACCGCACTCAACGCCGGGACGTCATGGTGGCGTCGCCGTCGCCGTGAGACGCCACTGACGGGCGACGACTGGGGAGCGAGCGAAGACGCAGGAAGCGGTCTGGACAGCACCGTCCTCGTGGCGCTGCGCGGGCTGCCGGCCCGCCAGCGCGAGGTGATCGTGCTGCGGGTTCTCCTCGACCTGGACGTCGACACGACTGCCGGGCTGCTCGGTATTGCGCCCGGCACGGTCAGGGCTCACCTCTCACGGGCGACGTCGGCGCTCAGCGACGAGCTCGCCCCCGCCACTCTCACGGAGGTCGAACGATGAGCCACGACGAGCATCCCCACGACGGCGTCCTCTTCGAAGAGCTGCGCGACTCCCTGTCCGATCTGGCCGTGCGCGAGCGGCCCGCGCTGGCGGAGATCGTCGACCGCGGCCGCTTGCACCGGCGGCGGCGGCGCGGCGGCTTCACGAGCCTCGGCGTCGCAGCAGTTGCTGCGGCCGGCGCGCTGGCCCTCGGCCTGAGCGGCTCGCACGGCGCCGCGCCCGGGACGACGACCTCGACGCAGGGCGCGAGCGGCAACCCGGACACCATCCGGACCGCGGCCTTCACGCTCGTCGGCTACGCCGACGGCAAGACCAAGCTGACCTTGACCAACAGCCAGGTGTTCAACCCTCCGGCGCTGCGGCAGGCCCTCGCCAAAGACGGCATCCCGGCCCTCGTCAAGAGCGACGTCTACTGCTTCTCCGATCCTGCGCCGCCCGACCCGAACGGCATCGGAGTGCTCTCCATCCGGCCCAACCTGATCGCGCCCGCGGGATTCTCCCCGGCCAAGGCCATGCTCAAGCTGTTCGGGCAACACACGCCGCATCCCGACCTGAAGGCGCTGTTCAACCACACCGTGACGGTGATCAACCCCGCGAAGATGCCCTCGGGGACGGAATTGGCGTTCGACTACGCACCCGGCGAGCATCTGCTGGCCGTCGACCTCGTCTATGCGAAGTCGCACACCTGCAGGAGCGGACAGGCGCCCGCCCAGTAGTGCTTCTCAGCCGCGCTCGACGCGCGAGCCGCCGACGATCGCCTCGTCGCCGTCGTCGAAGCGCACCCACGCCTTGCCCTTGCCGTCGTAGTCCGGCGACCAGACGAGCAGCGTCGCGTCACGGCCGCCGACGCGGACGCGTTCCGTCCCCTCCGGCTCGTCGCCGCTCCACACCCGGACGAAGGGATTCGCCTTGCGCTCGCGGCCGATCGTCGTCTCATCGGTGTGGCCGGGCAGGACGCGAGTCGCGTCGGGCAGCGCGAGGAGGACGTCCATCACGGAGCTCCGAACCTGCGCCACGTCGCCGCCGCCGACCGCGTCGCGGAAGAGCACGTCTCCCGTGGCCACGACCTCGTCCCCGACGACGAAGGAGACGTGGTCGCCGGCGTGTCCCGGCGTCGCGAGGCCGCGCACGCTCAGTCCCTCCCACTCCCACTCGCCCGGCTCGGCTACGACCGGGATCTCGTAGCGGCCCGCGAGCTCGTCCTCGTTGACGACGTGGTCGCCGTGGGAGTGCGTCCGCAGCAGCGCGACCGGCCGCGCGCCCCACTCCTCGACCGCCGCAACGAGCGGCTCTACGTCCGCGCCGGAGTCGACGAACACGGCGACTCCTCCCTCCTCCAGCGCGAGCGCGTAGGAGTTCGAGAGCCAGTCCGGATGCATGCTCCTGGCGACGAGCATCGGCAGCTAGGCTAGTCCCCATGGCCGGACTCATGGGACGCACATCGGAAATCGTCAAGGCGAAGTATTCGAAGCTGCTCAACAAGGCGGAGAACCCGACCGAGACGCTCGACTACTCGTACGAGCAGATGCTCGAGCAGCTCCAGAACATGAAGCGCGGCGTCGCCGACGTCGCCACCGCGAGAAAGCGGATCGAGCTGCAGCAGCAGAAGCTCGAGCAGAACGTCGTCACGCTCGAGTCGCAGGCGCGCGAAGCGGTCGCCGCGAACCGCGACGACCTCGCGACGCAGGCCCTCCAGCGCAAGGCGGTCGCGCAGCAGCAGCTGCAGGACATGGACGGGCAGGTCAAGCAGCTCCAGGACCAGCAGGACAAGCTCGTCGCCGCCGAGCAGCAGCTCGAGACGAAGATCGAGTCCTTCCGCTCGCAGAAGGAGCTCCTCAAGGCGCAGTACTCGGCCGCCGAGGCGGAGGTCAAGGTCGGCGAGGCAGCGACGGGGATCGGCTCGCACATGGAGGACACCGGCCTCGCGATCCAGCGCGCGAAGGACAAGACCGAGGACATGCAGGCGCGTGCAGGCGCGATCGACGAGCTCACCTCCAGCGGCACGCTCGAGGACTTCTCGGCCGGCGACCAGACCCAGCTCGACAAGGAGCTCTCGCAGATCTCCGCCACGAACCAGGTCAACGACGAGCTCGCGAAGCTCAAGGCGGAGGTCGGCTCGGGCGACGCGCCGAAGGAGATTCCCGCCGCAGGCGACGACTCCGACGCCGCGAAGAGCTGAGCCCGCTCGGCGACATCCTGTTCGGCCGCAAGAAGCTCAAGCAGCCGGCGGCGGAGAAGCTGTTCGCGCTCTCGACCGCGGCGGTGACGCTCCAGACCGAGTGCTCGCTCAAGACGGCCGGCGACTCGGCGCTCATCTTCAAGCCGCTGTCGGCGGGCGAGTTCACCTCGACGGAGAACGACGCGGAGGAGCTCCTGCGCAGCGTCGCGCGCGGCCAGGACTCCACGATCGACCGCAAGACCGACACGTTCGGTTTCGAGTGGGTGATCGTCCGCGATCCCGATCTCGACGACCAGGTGGCAGGCGTCCACGCGCTGGCCTCGGAGCTCGAGGAACACGGCTTCGGCGGCCAGCTCCTCGCCGCGGCCTTCCGCTTCGACGGCGGGACGTGGGGCGGCGACGAGCCCGTCTACTGGATCTACGGCTTCAAGACGGGAACGTGGTGGCCCTTCATCCCGACCGGCGAGAAGCAGGAGCGCGACAACGCGAAGGAGCTCGAGCTCAAGTCACAGCTGGAGAAGGAGCTCCCCATCGAGCCCGACCTGAGCAAGTGGCTCGCGCTCTTTGACGCTCCCATCTAGCGAGTCCTGCGGACTCGCTAGATCTTGATCGAACTGCGCCGACCGGAGCGCGGTCTCCGGTCGGCTCCGTGCAGTAGGGCTTGTTTGGGGCTGACGCAGGGGTTTGGCCGCTCTCCCGTCGCGGGCGAGCAGGCTACGCGTGCTCGCCCGCTACTCCGCGGCGGCGGAACGCACCGTTCCGCCGCCGCCTTATCCGCACCGTCCACGGACCGGCAAAAGGCCGGAGGCTAAGACCAGCGAAGCGGACTTAGCCGTAGGCCGGACTGCGCTCGCGCCTGCCTCTGCAGCGCGCGAGCGCGCCGGGTAGCCATCCAGTCCAGAGCACCAACAACAGAAACAGCACGGAGCGCGCCGGAACCGCGCTTCCGGCGCGCGGAGTTCCTTGTCCCAACGAGGAAACGCGAAGCGTTTCCGAGCTAGCTAATTGGCTTGCCCATCTCGCGGGCGATCTCCGCGAGGGCGGCGAGGCGCTTTTCGAGCGGCGGGTGATCCATCATCCACTCGCTCATGTTCGAGCGCCAGTTGGTCGGGATGATGAAGAACGCGTTCATTCCCTGCACCTCGCGCAGGTCGCGCTGCGGGATCTGCGTGATCCCGCTCGAGATCTTCTGGAGCGCGCTCATCAGGTTCTCCGGCGCGCCGGTGATCAGCGCGGAGCCGCGGTCGGCCGCGTACTCGCGGTAGCGGGAGATCGTCCGGATCAGGATGAAGCTGATCGCGTAGACGATCACGGAGACGAGGAAGACGATCAGCCAGACCGGCACCTGGTTGTTCTGGTTGTTCCGGTTGCCGCCGTAGCCGCCGCCGAAGCCGCCGAACATCCCGGCGTAGAGGCCGAAGCGGGTCAGCATCGCGGCGAGCATCGCGAAGAAGCTCGCGATCGTCATCACGAGGACATCGCGGTTCGCGATGTGCGAGAGCTCGTGGCCGAGGACCGCCTCGACCTCCTGCGGGTCGAGCCGGTTCCAGAGCCCGCTGGTCACCGCGACGGCGGCGTGCTTCGGGTTCCGGCCGGTGGCGAAGGCGTTCGGGACGTCGCTGTCGACGACCGCGATCCGCGGCTTCGGCAGGTCGGCCATCGCGCACAGCCGCTCGACCATCGCGTGCAGCTCGGGCGCCTCGTCGGCCGAGACGATCTTCGCACCGGAAGCTCTGAGTGCAAGCTTGTCGGAGGTGTAGTACTGGAAGAACGCGAGCCCGATCACGATCAGGAGCATCGGCGCGAGCCCGACCTTCAGCACGCTGAAGAGGACGACTGCAAAGACGACGTAGAGGAGGCCGAGCAGCGTGCCCGTAAAGAGCATCCGCAGCGAAAGCCCTCTGTCGCGACCGAAGTTCCTGCGATTCACGCGGTCCATGGTACTGAGACGACCAAGGCTGCCGGTACCCGCGCGGCCGGTCTTAGCGCTTCATTAGAGTCCCGCGAGGTGCGCCGCCCCGCAGTCATCGCAGTCGCTCTCCTCGGCGCGTTCGTCCTCGCCGGCTGCAACTCGGAGGGCGTCGTCTCGCCCACTCCGAACACCGTCATCGGCACGGTCACGAGCAGCACGCCGACCTTTCCCGTCGTTGCGGCCTTCAAGTTGAAGGGTGACGCGACGAAGGGGAAGGCGGTCTTCGCGAGCGCCGGCTGCGGGAGCTGCCATACGCTCGCCGCGGCGAAGGCAACGGGCACGATCGGACCGAACCTCGATTCGCTGAAGCCCGACTACCAGACCGTGACCGCGCAGGTGACGCTCGGCCCGGCGGGCCCGCTTCACGGATCGATGCCGTCCTTCAAGTCGACGCTCTCGACCCAGCAGATCGCCGACGTCGCCGCGTTCGTCGTCGACTCCACCGGCGGCAAGGCGCCGTAGAGCTTCCCGCGAGTTTCCCGGCGCGCGTCGCCGCCTTCGCGCTCGACCTCGACCGGACGCTGATCGCGGAGGACGGCGTGCTGCGGCCGCGCACTCGCGACGCGCTCGCGCGTACGCGGGAGGCCGGCACGCACGTGGTCGTCGTCACCGGCCGGATGTTCCGCGCGGTGCGGCCGTACCTCGAGCAGGCCGGGCTCGACGATCCGGTCGTCTGCTACCAGGGCGCCGTCGTCGCGGATCCGGCGAGCGGCGAGTTCCTCCTCCACGTTCCGATCCTGCTTGCCGCTGCGCGGGAGGCGATGGCTGCCGTCGTCGCCGCCGGCTTCCACCTCAACTGCTACGTCGACGATCTGCTGTACGTCGCGGAGGTGACGCCCGAGGCGCGCCGCTACGCCGACTTCCAGCACCTCGAGATCCACGCCGTCGGAGACCTCCGCGCGTGGCTCGACCGCGAGCCGACGAAACTCGTCGCGGTCGGCGATCCGGCCGAGCTCGACGCGCTCGAGGAGGAGCTGAAGCCGCGCTTTGCCGGCCGCCTCTTCATCTCGAAGTCCCTGCCGTACTTCCTCGAGTTCGCGCACCCCGACGTGAGCAAGGGCAGCGGGCTCGAGTTCGTCGCGGAGCGGCTCGGCTTCCGTCCCGAGGAGACGGTCGCGTGCGGCGACGGCGAGAACGACCGCGAGCTCCTCGACTGGGCCGGCTTCGGCGTCGCCGTGGCGAATGCGCACGAGGACGTGCTCGCGCGCGCAGATCTCGTCGTTCCCCCGGTGCAGGAGGAAGGCGTGGCTGCGTTGCTGGAGGCGTACTTAGACTCCCTCGCGTGATCGACGTCCACGCAGCCCGCAACGAGCCGGCCGAGTTCCGCCGCCGTCTCGCGCGCAAGGGCGCGGCCGAGGCGTTCGACGCCTGGCTCGCCGCCGACGAGAAGTGGCGCGAGCTCGTCCCGGCCATTGACAACCTGCGCGCTCAGATGAAGTTCAAGGGCAAGCCGACCCCTGAGAAGCAGGCCGAGCTGCGAGGGATGAAAGAAGGACTTCAGGAAGCCGAACGCGCACTCGCTGAAGCAGAGGCCGCGCGCGACACGCTCGGTCTCCGCATCCCGAACCCGCCCGCCGACGACGTCCCCGACGGCGCGACCGAGGACGACGTCCGCGTCGAGCGCGTCGTCGGCGAGCCGCCGCAGCTCGCCGAGCCGAAGGAGAGCCTCGAGCTCGGCCGCTTCGACATGGACCGGGCGGCGCGGATGAGCGGCGCGCGCTTCGGCTACTGGATCGGCGACACGGCCCGCCTCGCGCTCGCGATGTACCGCTACGCGCTCGACCGCCTCTCGGCCAAGGGCTTTCTCACCGTCCTGCCACCCGTGCTCGTCCGGGAGGAGGCGCTGTACGGCACGGGCCACTTCCCCTCCGACGCGGACAGCGTGTACGCCGTCACCGCCGACGGTCTCTACCTCTCGGGCACGGCCGAGATCCCCGTTTCGAGCCTCCACGCCGGCGAGATCCTCGACGCCGAGGAGCTCCCGCTCCGCTACGTCGCCTTCTCCCCGTGCTTCCGCCGCGAGGCGGGCGCGGCGGGCAAGGACACGCGCGGCATGTTCCGCGTCCACCAGTTCAACAAGGTGGAGCAGTTCTCGCTCGCGCTCCCCGAGAGCTCGTGGGACGAGCACGAGCTCCTGCTGGCGAACACGGAGGAGCTCGTCCAGGGGCTCGGCGTCCCGTATCGCGTCGTCACGCTGCCCGCCGGCGACATGTCGGCGGCGGCCGCGAAGACGTACGACGTCGAGATCTGGTTCCCGAGCGCGGGCGGCTACCGCGAGACGGCCTCCATCTCGAACACGACGGACTTTCAGGCGCGGCGTCTCGGCATCCGCTACCGCGCCGGCAAGAGCCCGGAGCCGCTCCACCTGCTCAACGGCACGGCCATCGTCGACCGGATGGCGCTGGCCGTCCTGGAGAACCTCCAGGGCGAGGTGCCGGACGTCTTGCGCGAGTACGGCGCGCCCGAGCGCGTCACTCCCTGACACGTCCGAAAGAGCGCCTTGCGGCGGAACGCTCGCAGCGCAACGCTTCCTCGGTGGCCGAGCCCGTCATCTATCGCGAGGAGGCCATCCGCCTACTATTCGCCGTGTACGACATCTCCGAGACGCTGAAGAAGACGTACGTGTTGCTTTCCGAGGAGGACGACGATGGCGAAGAAGGAGACGAGAGCTGAACGCGAGGCGTTCATCGCCCGCGTGAGCGAGAACAATCGGAAGCTGCTCGAGGTCGCGAAGAAGGCGCAAGCCGACCTCGACCGCCGCAAGCAGTCGGAGAGCTAAGTCTCGGCGAGCCACTCCTTCGCGAGCCGCTTCTGCGCCCGCGTCAGCCACGCCTCTTCGACGAGATCGCGCAGCTCGTCGCGGTCGATCTTCGCGAGATCCGGGATGCGGACGAGGACGGCCGCATAGCCGTTCCAGTGCGGCGTCGTGAAGTAGATCCCGCGGGCGTCGGAGACGAGCATCTCCTTGACGCCGAGGTCGGCGACGCGGAAGACGACCACGTCGTCGAGCCTCTCGCCGGTCTCGGGATCCACCGCGTCTGGGCGCCGCCGCCGGTGGAAGCAGAAGTGCTTGCCGTGGACGCGATACGTCGGGCGCCCGTCCTCGACCTCCTTCGTCACCTCGGGCAGCGCGAGGGCGAGCTTGTCGAGGTCCTTCATCGTCGCCACGGCTGCGACACTACGCGCCGCGGCGGGGTGCCGGAGCGGTCGAACGGGGCGGTCTTGAAAACCGTTGAGCCTTCGGGCTCCGTGAGTTCGAATCTCACCCCCGCCGCTCGTCTGTAGCGTTCTCCCCCGTGGCGACGGGCGAGGATCTCCGCGGCTTGATGCGGCTCTGGCCGCACGGCGTCTCGATCCTCAGCGTCGACGTCGACGGAGACAGGATGGGCGTTACGGTCTCCTCCCTCGTCTCGCTCTCGCTCGAACCGCCGCTCGTCGGCGTCTCGATCGGCAAGGAGGCATCCTGCTACGAGCTCCTGCGCTCCGCCGGGCGCTTCGCGGTCAGCCTGCTCGGCTCGGACCAGGAGGAGCTCGCGCGGCGCTTCGCCGCCGGCTATCCACCGATTGTCCACTGGGAGGGCGTGCCGACGCGCGAAGGCACGGTGGCGCCGCTGATCGAGGGGGCGGTCGGCTGGATCGAGGCGGTGACGAAGACCGAGGCGGACGCCGGCGACCACACGTTCTTCATCGCCGACGTCCTCGCGGTCGAGCACGGCCCGTCCGAGCGCGCTCTCGTCTACCGCGAGAGCACGTACCACTCGGTCTGAGCTAGCCGGTCTCGGTCCCCGCCGTCGCGTTCGCGGGCAGGCCGGACTCCGCGATCGCGATCAGCTGCGCCTCGTTCAAGCCCTCCGCGCTGACCACGAGGTACTGATCGCCTTGGGAGACGGGAATCTCGACGAACAGCCCCTCCGTGGGACTTCCCGGCACGAAGAAACCGTCATACGAGCCGACGCTGACGTTCTGCGCATTGGACGGGGGCGTCCAGCTCCGGGCGAGGATGGCCACCCCGATGCAGCCTCCGTCCGCCGACGCGGCCGACTGCATCGAGTGGATGACGGTATTCGGGCTGCCCGGCGTCTGGGTCGCCGGCGGCTCACACGCGCCCGACGAGTAGCCGGCGGGCAGCCTGAAGTTGTAGCCCGCGAGCTGAATCGTCCGACCGCTCAGAGCGACCTTGTGGTGTCCGGTCGTTCGCGTCGAAGGCGCGCTTCCAGTACCGGTCTCCAGCGAAGCGACCGTAGCGGCCGCGACGAGGACGGCCACGCCGACGAGCACGAGTGCGGCCCGTCGCCGTCGATGAACCGTGCCCGGAACCCGGTCGGCGGCAAGGATCCGAGTGAGGATCCGATGCTCCTCCGCCTCGTCCACGAGCGAGTCCGCCTCCGAGAACAGCGGCCGGCCGGCAGCGGCCAGGCGTTCGAGAGAGTTACGAGTGCGCATCAACGTGCCTCCTTGGTGTCTTCTGCGGTGCGGACGACGACGGCTCGGGCTCCAGCGCCCGTTCGAGTCGCCGCCGCGCTCGATGCAGGCGGACGGTGAAGGCGAGCCGCGTCACGCCGAGGACGTCCGCTGCCTCCGCGGCGTCCAGTCCATCCCATGCGACGAGCCGGAGCACCTCCCGGTCCCGCTCGCGCAACGCCGCGAAGGCTGCGAGCACCTCGTCGCGGTCGGCGAGCAACTCGGGGGGATCGGTGCTTTCGGCGCCCTCCGCGCCGCGTAACCGCACCGCCAGCGCATCGCGCCTCGTCTCCGAGCGGAACTGCCCCGCGATCGCCTTGCGGGCCACACCGAGAAGCCACGCCCGCGGCTCCGCCGGAACGTCGTCGAGACGCCGCCACGCGACGAGGAAGGTCTCCGCCGCGACGTCCTTCGCGCGTTCGGGGTCGATCCGCGCCGCAGCGAACCGCAGCACCGCGCGGAAGTGCTCGCGGTAGATCCGCTCGAACCGCTCGCTGTCGTCCGCCATCACTGAGGAGGTGGCCGGCACGAGCCCGAAATTACAGTTCGCGCCTGTGATCGAGGCAGTGATCTTCGACCTCGACGGCGTCCTGCTCCAGTCGGAGGAGGTCTGGGACGCGGTGCGCGCGCGATACGTGGGCGAGCGCGGCGGCCGCTACGACGACGAGGTGCAGCGCGCGATGATGGGGATGTCGGCGCCCGAATGGTCGCGGTTCCTCCACGAGGACGCGGGGGTTCCCGACGACCCGAACGAGATCAACAGTGAGGTCGTCCGGCGGATGCTCGAGGCGTACGAACGCGAGCTGCCGCTGCTCCCGGGCGCGGTCGAGGCCGTGCAGCGGGCGGCCGCGCACTTCCGGCTCGCGCTCGCCTCGTCCTCGAATCGCGCGATCTTCGAGGACGTTCTCCGGCTCGCGAAGATCGCGGAGTTCTTCTCCGCCACGATCTCCTCCGAGGAGGTCGCGCACGGCAAGCCCGCGCCGGACGTCTACCTCGAGGCGGCCCGGCGGCTGGCGGTCGCGCCGGAGAGCTGCGCCGCGATCGAGGACTCCCACGCCGGCATCCGCTCTGCGAAATCCGCCGGAATGCGCGTGATCGCGATCCCGAATCCGAGCTATCCGCCCGACGGCGAGACGCTCGCCCTCGCCGATGTCGTCCTCGCGTCGCTGGACGAGCTGACCGTCGACGTGCTGCACGGCTGAAACGGACACGTCCGGTACCAGGTACCGACAGGTCTCGACGGGACACGTCCACTGAGGGAGCGCCCGTCGACCGCAAACGGCTCGGCAACAAGTGCCGCGGAGCGAATTGCCGGCTAACAGTCAGCGCCGAAATGGACACGTCCGGAACCTGGTTCCGGACGTGTCCTTAGAGGACCTGCTCGCCGCGGGCGTTGTAGGCCCGGATCCCGGGCGCTGACGCGGGATCGAAGTCCTCGCGGAACATGGTGAAGATCGTCACGTCGCGGAGCGGCCCGCCGGCCTTCGCCGGCAGCCGCCGGCGGAGCGTCGCCTCCTCGTGGAAGCCGAGCTTGCGGGGCACGCCGAGGCTCGCCTCGTTCTCCGGGTCGATCCGGATCTCGATCCGGTCCGCCTCGCAGATCTCGAAGCCGACGCGCGTCAGCGCCGCGGTCGACTCGCTCACGTATCCCTGCCGCGTCGCGCTCGTGCGAATGAAGTAGCCGATCTCGAGCCCGCCGGGCTCGACCCGCGGATGAAGGCCGGAGCCGCCGAGCACTTCCGACTCGTCTGCGGCGAAGACTCCCATGACGAAGTTGTCGCCGAGGTCGAACTGGGAGCGAAACGACTTCAGGAGATCGGTCTTCTCCTCCAGCGTCTGCGGCTCGCCCTCGACCCAGGGCATCCACGGCAGGAGATGCTCGATGCTCGAGTCGATCGCGTCCTTGACCTTCGCAGCGTCGGCCGGCTCGTAGCAGCGGATCACGAGCCGCTCCGTCTCGATCCTGTACGGCGCCGGCGGTCCCTCCCAGGCAGGCATCAGCGCCGGCGGATCATCGTCAACCCGTCGCGAATCGGGACGAGGACGCTCTCGACCCGCTCGTCGGCGAGCACGTGCTCGTTGAACTCCGCGATCCCCGGGTTGCCCTCGAGGGCGCCGAGCGTGTTGTCGGCGAGGATCAGGCCGCCGTCGGCGAGTTTCGGGAGGACGTTCTCGTAATACTCGACGTAGTCCGGCTTCCAGGCGTCGATGAAGACCAGGTCGAACGGGCCGTCGAGGTGGGCGAGCATCTCCTTCGCGTCGCCGACGCGGTGGTCGATCCGATCCGCGACGCCCATCTCCTCGGCGTAGCGCCGCGCGATCGCGGTCGTCTCCTCCTCGAGATCGAGCGCGATGATCTTCCCGCCCTCCGGCAGGCCCCGGGCCATCTCGATCCCCGACCAGCCGGTGAAGACGCCGATCTCGAGCACGAGCTGCGGCTTCATGAGCGAGACGAGGAAGCGGAGGAACGCGCCCTCGTTCGGCCCGACCGACATCTGCGGCACGTCCGTGCTCGCCTCGGTCTCCTCGCCGAGCCGGCGCAGGATCTCGGGCACCGGCGCCGTGTGCGCCTCCGCGTATGCCTGAACTTCTTCGAAGTCGTACGCCACTAGAGCCTCCCCACGAGTACGCAGCCGTTGTGTCCGCCGAGCCCCATCGCATTCGAGAGCGCGACCTCAATCTGCACCTTACGCGCGTCGTTCGGCACGTAGTCGAGATCGCACTCGGGATCCGGATGGACGTAGTTCATCGTCGGCGGCAACACGCCGTCGCGGACGGCGAGGACGCACATCATCGCCTCGATCGCGCCTGCAGCCCCGAAGCAATGGCCGGTGACCGACTTCGTGGACGAGACCGCGAGCGAGTACGCGTGGTCGCCGAAGACGTCCTTGATCGCCTTCGTCTCGGCGGCGTCGCCGAGCGGCGTCGAGGTGCCGTGGGCGTTGATGTACCCCACGCGCTCGGGGGCGACGTCCGCCCGCTCGAGCGCGCGCCGCATCATCTCGCCGACGCCGACCGACTCCGGATCCGGCTGCGCGAGATGGTGCGCGTCGTTCGACATCGCGTAGCCGAGGATCTCCGCGTAGATCGTCGCGCCACGCTTGTGCGCCGCCTCGAGCTCCTCGAGCACGAGGACGCACGCGCCTTCGCCCATCACGAACCCGGCGCGCGTCGCGTCGAACGGACGGGAGGCGCGCGGCGGGTGCTCCTCCTCGGCCGCGAGCCCGCGCATCGCGCAGAAGCCGGCGAGGATGAGCGGCGTGATGCACGCTTCGGAGCCGCCGGCGAGGACGGCGTCCGCATCGCCGCGCTTGATCAGCTCCGCCCCCTCGCCGACGGCGGTCGAGCCGGTCGCGCAGGCGGAGACAGGCGCGTAGTTCGGGCCGCGGAAGCCGGTCGCGATCGCGAGCTGGCCGCTCGCCGTGTCGACGAGGACGTTGGGGATGAACGTAGGCGCGACGCGGTCGGGGCCGCGCTCGCGCAGGACGTCGACCTGCTCGACGATCCCCATGATCCCGCCGATCGCAGTGCCGAAGAGGATCCCGACCCGGTCGGCGGAGTAGGCGCCGTCGAGCTTCGCGTCGGCGACGGCCTCCTGCGCCGCGCCGAGCGCGAGCAGGACGTTGCGGTCGAGCCGCCGCGCCTCCTTCGGCGGCGCCACGGCAGTCGGGTCGAAGTCCTTCACCTCTGCCGCGACCCGCACAGGGAACTCGCTCGCGTCGAAGGCACGGATCCAGTCGATCCCGCTCTCGCCGGCGACGGCCGCACGCCAGGTCGCGGGCGCGTCGCCTCCGAGCGGCGTCACCGCGCCCAACCCGGTCACCACCACCCTCCTCACGAGGGCGAGGTTACATTCGAGCCAATGCCTGACGCCCCCGGCCCGAACGTCCCCTTCCCGCCGATGGAGGCGGAGCTCGTCTCGGAGCTGCCTGCCGGCGGAGGCTGGCGCTACGAGCCGAAGTGGGACGGCTTCCGCGGCGTGCTCGAGAACGACGGCGGCGAGCTCGCGCTCTGGTCGCGCAACGGCCGCCCGCTGCTCCGCTACTTCCCCGAGCTGCGCGTGGCCGGCGACGCGCTGCCTCCCCGCTCCGCGCTCGACGGCGAGATCGTGATCGCCCGCGGCGGCGCACTCGATTTCGACGCGATGCAGATGCGCCTCCACCCGGCCGAGAGCCGCGTCCGCAGGCTCGCGGGGGAGATCCCGGCGACCTTCGTCGCCTTCGACCTGCTGCTCTGGAAGGGAAAGCCCGTCCACGAGAAGCCGATCGAGAAGCGCCGCGCCGAGCTGGAGAAGGTCGCCGCCGGGAAGCTGCAGCTCTCCCCCGTCTCGGGCGATGTCCAGCAGGGGCGGGACTGGCTGCAGACGCTGCAGGCCGCGGGATTCGACGGCGTCGTCGCGAAGAAGCTCGGCCTGCCGTACCTGCCCGGGTCGCGCGACGGCGTCGTCAAGGTGAAGCCGCACAAGACGGCCGACTGCGTCGTCGCCGGCATCCGCTGGAAGAAGGGCGGCCGCGACACGATCGCCACGCTTCTCCTCGGCCTCTACGACGAGGACGGCGCCCTGAACTACGTCGGCTCGGCCGCCGTCGGCGCGAAGAACCAGGCGGAGATCGCCGCGAAAGTCCTCCCGCTGCTCGACAAGAAGAGCGACCGGCGGTTCAGCGAGCCGAACCGCTGGGGTACGGGCGAGCTCGAGGAGGCGCCGCTCAAGCCCAAGCTCGTCGTCGAGGTGCGGTTCGACAAGCTCGAGAAGCACCGCTTCCGCCACGGGACGCGGCTGATCCGCTTTCGCTCGGACAAGGATCCGCGCGACTGCACGTGGCGCGAGGTTCGTCCGGCCCGAAGGCCGGACGACCTCGCTGTGGAAGACCTGCTCCGCTGAGCGCTAGCCCATCGCCGCGGCGGCCGGAGCGTCGGACCCGAGCCGTTGCACGAGCAGGAGGCTCGAGATCGCGACCCAGACGGGAATCGCGAAGAAGCCGATCAGACCCATCCCGCCGGTGATCGAGAAGAAGCCCTTGTGCGAGAGCGAGACGCCGCCGAGTACGAAGACGAGCGCCCCGAGGAGCGTCAGCCAGGCGTACCAGTCGGGCAGCACCTTCGAGCGCTTCGTCGCGAGCCAGGTCGCGAGCGCAAGGGCGGCCATCGTCCAGAACAGCCGCCCGTAGATCCAGCTCCCGACCCCGTAAAGCGTGGCGACCGTGTTCGGGTCGCTGTTGTACGTCACCTTCTCGAGCCCGAGCTGGATCCCGTCACCGATCGCGGAGATGGCGATCGTCGCAACGCCCGCGCCGTAGACGATCGTCGCCAGCCGTCCCTGGCCGGCCTCGCGGAACATCCCGGCGAAGCTCGCGAGGAACCAGAGAAAGAGGATGTAGCCGACCCCGAAGAGGACACCGGCGACGACGAGCTCCTTGTGCTTGCCCTGCAGGAACGACTGGATCCCGGCGGCCGAGGCATTCCATTTCTTCGGGTTGCCGGGGATGATCGAGCCGACGACGAGGAGGATGGCGAAGCCGAGGCCCGTCGACGCCGCCCAGCGCTCCACTGACCACTTGTTCATGAACCCCTCCCGTTGGATCGTGACCGACGGCACGAGATTCTGGCGGAGGGTCAGGACGGCTTCCGCGCGCGCGAGGGCTGGACGCGCTTCGGCTCGCCGGGCATCTTGGGGAAGTTGGGCGGATACGGCGCCTCGCCGACGCCCTCCGACTCCTCCCGCTCGACCCACTCGAACAGGTTCCGCAGATCGCAGAGCGAGTCGTCGATTCCCGCCTGGACGTCGCCGAGCCCGGCGAAGCGCGCCGGCATCGTCGCCATGGTGAAGTCCTCGGTCTCGAGGCCGTCGAGCTCGTCCCAGCGGAACGGAGCCGAGACGGTCGCGTCGGGCCGCGCACGGACGGAGTAGGCGGACGCGATCGTCCGGTCGCGCGCGTTCTGGTTATAGTCGATGAAGACGCGCTTGCCGCGCTCCTCCTTCCACCACGCGGTCGTGACGAGCTTCGGAGCGCGCCGCTCGATCTCGCGCGCGAAGGCGAGCGCGCAGCGGCGCACCTCGCGGAACCCCCACTTCGGCTCGATCCGGCAGGCGATGTGGATCCCCCGGTTGCCCGACGTCTTCGGCCAGCCGGTGAAGCCGAGCTCGTCGAGCGTCTCCTGGACGATCGCCGCGACCTGCTTCGCGTGCCTGAACGTCGTGCCCGGCTGCGGGTCGACGTCGATGCGCAGCTCGTCGGGATGCTCGACGTCCTGGCGGCGCGACGGCCAAGGGTGGAAGTCGATCGTCGCGAGATTCGCCGCCCACGCCACGTGCGCAAGCTCGGTCACGCAGAGCTCGTCGGCGGTGCGGCCGGACGGGAAGGTGACGGTCGCGGTCTCGATCCAGTCGGGCCGGTGCTGCGGCACGCGCTTCTGGTAGATCGCCTCGCCTTCCGCCCCGTCGGGATGGCGCTTCAGCTGTGTCGGCCGCTCGTAGAGCGCGCGCACGATCCCGTCCCCGACCGAAAGGTAGTACTGGACGAGGTCGAGCTTCGTCTCCTTCCGCTTCCGGAAGAAGACCTTGTCGGGGTTCGTCACCTTGACGGTGCGCGGACCGACCTCGAGCTCGACGAAGGGCGATTCCGACATTAGCGGGGAGTATCGTGGAAGCGTGTTGGAGGATCCGCGTCCCACCAGGCTCGCGCTCGAGCCGCTCGACGACTTCGTCGTGGTCGAGTACGCCGAGGAGGAGGCCGAGACGCGCGCCGGGCTGATCCTGCCGGCGAGCCTCGAGGCGCACTGCCGCAGCGGCATCGTGATCGCGGCCGGTCCGGAGGCCGAGGGCGTTTCGCCCGGCGACAAGGTGCTCTTCCCGAAGGACGCCGGCTACGACGTCCGCCTCGCCGGGACGGTGCAGAAGGTCCTCAAGCGCGAGGACCTGATCGCCCGCATCCTCGACTGAGGCGACGCCGCGTGACGCGCGGCCGAGCGGCGCCGTATTAGACGGCGAGATGCGTGCGATCGCGGTAGTCGTCGGCGTGATCTCCGCCGTGCTTTTCGCGTCGAGTTGCGGCGGCTCGACAAGACCGCCGACAACGAGCGCGCCAATCTCCTTGGGATCGCCCCGCGTTCACCAGATCGCGCTCGCCCGAGCCTCGAATCGTCTCTTCGCGATCTTCCCGGCCCAGCCGGGCGAGAAGCGCTGCGGAATCCCCGAGGGCGGCGTCCACTTTAGGCCGCTGCCCGGGACCTGCACGACGAGCATTCACGCCGCCGCGACGCACGAGCCGGCGCTGCTCGTCACCTTCACCGAGAAGTGGCAATTCCCGCCTTGCCCGCGCGGCGAATACTGCGCCTTCAGTCGGACCGCGCATCACACCTGGCAGGTGATCGAGGGAGAGCCGATCGTCACCGCCACCGCGCGACTGCGAATCGTGGCGACCCGGCAGAGCGGGGCGACGGCGCCGCAGTACTACAAGTAGCGGGCCCGGACGAGCCGGGCCCCGCCACGCCTAGCGGAGAGGGAGGGATTTGAACCCTCGAGGCACGTTTCCGCACCCACGCGATTTCCAGTCGCGCTCCTTCGACCGCTCGGACACCTCTCCGAGAGCGCCCAGGGTATCGGCCTCGTCGCAGCGGTGAGCGTCGTCAACTCGAGCAATATCCGTCCGGCCGTGGATTTACTCTTGTGATGTCCCCGGCCGGGGCTGTTCCGTCAAGCAACTGAAAGGACAGTCCCGTGAAGGCGAGGCTCACCTTGGTGGCCGTCGTGCTCGGCGTGCTGATGTTCGCGCTGATGCTGGCCGACGGCACCGGCTGGCCCGGCGGCTGACCGGTGCAACGGGGGGCGGCCGGACGGTCGCCCCCCGAGCCTATGGCGCGGCAAGAGAACAGGCATATAGTGCGCGGATGCCCCGCCGGGAATCAACACATGTCGATGACCCGAAAGCCGTCGGCGAGCGGCTCCGGCAAGCTCGCCGAGTGGCGCAGCTGACCCAGCGCCAGCTCGCCTTTCCAGGCTGCACGGCGGCGTACATCTCCCTGATCGAGGCCGGCCTGCGGGTCCCCTCGCTGCAGATCCTGCGCGAGTTCGGCCGGCGGCTCGGCGTCAGCGCCGACTACCTGGCAACGGGTGTTGACGAGGCGATGGACGACGATCCCCTTTTCGAGGCCGAGCTTGCTGCGCGTCTCGGCGACAGCGCGCGGGCTCGTGCGGCCTATGAGGCGATCATCGCGGGCGGGGGCCCGCCCACGCCCGTCGCCAGGGCACGGATCGGCCTCGGGCTCCTGGCCTTCGAGTCGGGCGGGCATGGCGAGGCGATCGAGTTCTTGGAGGAGGGGCTCGCCGACGCGCCCGCCGGACCGGACACGGCGATCGCGGCGGACCGACTCGGGCGTGCCTACGCGTTGACCGGGCGCTTCGACGAGGCGCTCGCCCTCTTCAACCGCTACCTCACCGCAGCCAGGCGGCGGAACGACCCGCTCGACTCGATTCGTTTCGCAGTCCTGCTGGCCAACACGCAGATCGACCGCGGCGACTACGGCGCCGCGGAGACGGTCTTGAGCGAGATCGTCGACCATGCCCGAGACGCGTCCGATCCCACCGACCGCGCCTTCATCTATTGGACACAGTCGCGCCTGCACTCCTCGCAGGGCGAGCCGCAACTCGCGGGCCGCTACGCGCGCTTGGCGCTCGCGAGCCTGGAGCACACCGAGCACACGCGCTATATCGCGAACGCCTTCCTGCTCCTGGCCACGCTCGAGAACGACCAAGGTCACAGCTCGGAAGCGCTCGCGCTGGTCGACCGGGCGGAGCCAATCACGCGCACGGCGGGCAACCGCTACGACCTGGGGCGCCTCGAGCTCGAGCGAGCGCGTGCCGAGCTGGGACTGGGACACGCGGAGCGGGCCGCGAGCCGCGCGCTCGGCAGCCTGCCGCTGCTTGCCGACGCCAGCCCTACGAACGCCGGCAGAGGCTATGCGCTCGCAGCATCGATCTTCGGCCAGCTCGGTGACCGGGCCAAGGCCCTCGAGCTCTACGAGCTCGCGGCCGAGTCGTTCCCGGCGCAGGACCGTCATGCCGCGGACACGTACAGCGCGATGGCCGAGATCGCCGAGGCGGCCGGCCGCAAGGACGACGCTCTCGACTACCTCAAGCGTGCCCTGGCCGCGCGAACCGCCGTTCGCGCCGACGCCTAGCTGTAGCGCGAGCGCACGTCACCGCGGCAGCGGCAGCGGTGGCCCGAGATGCATCCCTTGGCCGAAGCCGACGCCGAGCTCCCGGAGTGTCGTGAGCTGCGCCGGCGTCTCGATCGCCTCGGCGACGATGTCGATCCCCAACTCGCCGGCGAAGCCGATCAGCCCGCGCGCGAGCGCGCGGCGGCGCGGGTCGCTGTCGATGTCGTGCGTGAGCGATATGTCGAGCTTGATGTAGTCCGGCTCGAGCTCGAGGACGTGCCGAAAACTCGCAAATCCCGAGCCTGCGTCGTCGACTGCGAGCCGCACTCCGGACGCGCGGAACGGCGACATCGCCGCCACGACCTCACGGTAGTCCTCGATCACGGCGTGCTCGGTGACCTCGATCATCAACCGGGAGCCGAGCCAGTCGCCGAGCTCGGCGACGCCCGCGATGACGTCGGGAGAAGCGTTGACCGCGAGACCCTCCGGGCCTCCGTAGGTGCGGAACGCCGCATTGGCGGCCCGGGCGGCGGTCAGCTCGAGCTCCGTGCGCAGACCGACGGCGTCCGCATCCGCGAACCACTGGGCCGGCGTGGCACCGGGCTCGCTCGGGAAGCGGCTGAGGGCTTCGTACCAGACGATCCGGGACGTCTCGAGCTCGCGGATCGGCTGGAAGACCGGACGAACCAGTTCTCGGTCGAGCACAAGCCGGATCCGGTCCCGATGGAGGCGGGTATCCTCGTCGAGAGCCCGGCGCTGCTCGAGGTGGCCCGCAAGCTCGCCGAGCACCTCGCCGGCTACCTCTGCCGCGAGGATGCTCTCACCTCGAGCCGCGCGCACGACGGCGGCCAGCATGTCGTCGGGCGCAGAGCCTTTCACGAGATAGCTGCCGGCGCCCGCGCGCAGCATCGCGCGTGTGGTCTCGGGATCGGCGGAGCCCGACAGCGCGACGACGTGCGTCCGCGGCGACGCGGCAAGGATCCCCCGCACCGTTCGCTCGCCCCCGCCCGGCATGTGGAAGTCGATGAGCGCAACGTCCGGCTGCGTCTCCTCGGCGAGCCGGATGGCGCTCTCGGCATCTCCGGCGGCCGCGACGACAACGATCCCCGACGATCCGTCGAGCTGCTCGGCGAGCACCGCACGGACGTCGGCCTCGTCGTCCGCGATCAGCAGGGCAATCGATCCGGTCGTCACGGCTCGCTGCTGCGATCGAGGACGCCGCGAACCGTCCGCGCGAGCTCGTCCGGGAGGAACGGCTTCTCGATGAAGGCTGCGGACGACTCGGCGATCCCGAGACGGAGGATCGTGTCCGCCGGATAGCCCGAGGTGAACAACACCTTCAGGCCGGGCCGCAAGGCGAGCAGGCGATCCGCGAGCTCGCGGCCGTTCAGTCCCGGCATGATCACATCCGTCAACAAGAGGTCGACGTGCGGCTCGTCGGCCTGGACGAGGGCGAGCGCCTCTGCCGCACCGGCCACGGCGATCACCTCGTAGCCGTACGAGCGCAGCGTCGAGGCCACGAGCCCGCGCACCATGTCGGTGTCCTCGACGACGAGGATGACCTCGTTCCCTCCGTACGTTCCGGTGTCGACGTCGCCGGCGGCGACTGCCGGCGCGTCGCCGGTGAGCGGGAAGAAGAGCTTGAACGTCGTCCCCAGCCCGGGCTCGCTGTAGACCCAGATGTGACCGCCGCTCTGCCGGACGACCCCGTAGACCGCGGCCAGGCCCAAGCCGGTTCCCTCCTGCTTCGTCGTGAAGAAGGGATCGAACGCGCGCGTGCGGGTGTCCTCGTCCATCCCGACCCCCGAGTCGGTGATCCGGAGCAGCGCATAGCGTCCCGCAGGGAGCTCTCCTCTCGTCTCTCCCTCAGCTACGCAGGCGGGGGCCGACTGGATGTCGAGAGTGCCGCCGTCCGGCATCGCGTCGCGCGCGTTGATCGCGAGGTTGAGGATCGCGTTCGAGAGCTCGCTCCTATCCGCGAGCACCGCGCCGACGGCGGGATCGAGGTCGGCGGTGATCACGATGTCTTCTCCGAGGCTTCTCTGGAGGAGAGCGAGCGTCTCCGTCACGACCTCGTTGAGATCGACCGGCTCGAGGCGCAACACTCGCTGGCGGCTGAAGGACAGGAGCTGGTGTGTCAGCTCGCTCGCACGCTCGGCGGCGGCGTCGATGTGCTCCGCGTAGGCGCGTGGCTCGCCCTCGAGGTGCCTGAGGAGAAGGTGGCTGTTGCCGCGGATCACGACGAGGAGGTTGTTGAAGTCGTGCGCGATCCCGCCGGCAAGGCGTCCGATCGCGTCCATCTTCTGGGTCTGGCGCAGCTCTTCCTCGAGCTGGCGCTGCCTGGTGATGTCCTGGGCGAGGACGATTCGCGCCGACCGCCCTTCGAACGGGACACCGCGCCCCGAGACGAAGACGGCGAGCTCGGCGCCGTCCTTCCTGACCTGCCGCAGAACGCTCGAGTTGACGGAGTCGGCCACGATGCCGGCGACGTCTTGCCGGAGGCTTTCCCTCTCCTCGGGCGGCGAGAGCTCGTCGATCGTCATCGCGAGGAGCTCCTCGCGCGTCCAGCCGTACGACTCGACCATCGCATCGTTGACCGCGAGGAAGCGGAGCGACACGGGGTCGTAGACGAACATCGGCGCGGGATGCCGCTCGAACAGGTGCCGGTAGTCCTCCTCCGACCGGCGCAGCGCGGCTGCGGCGGCGAGCTGCTCGCGGATGTCGTGCGCGATCGTCGACGCGCCGACGACCCGCCCCGCTTCGTCCCGAATCGGCGAGATCGTCAGCACGAGGTCGATCCGCGTCCCGTCCTTGTGCATCCGGACGGTCTGAAGCCGTTCGATCCTCTCGCCCGCACCGAGCCTGAGCAGAATGTCGGCGATCTCGCCGCGCCGCTCGGGCGGAGCGAGCATCTCGATCGGCCGCCCGACGGCCTCCTCGGCCGAGTAGCCGTACAGCTCCTCGGCGGCGCGGTTCCAGCTCGTGATCGTGCCATCGAGGCGCTTGCCGATGATGGCGTCGTTCGAAGAGTCGATGATCGCCGCTAGCTCGCCGAGCCGCCCGAACTCGTCCTCAGCCATCACATCCACAGACCCTCTCGCTTGACAACTGTTAAGCCTACCGCTGTTCGCAAGTCGTGAGGCCACTCGTGGCGAGAGGGATGGTCGTTGCCAATCCGCCGAGTGACGTGCAGACGACGGCGTCGCACGACATCCGCGATCGCCGTCGCCTCGCGAAGTCGCGCCGTCGGGTCCAGCCGCCTGCCTGACATGTGAGCACCACCACGATCGCGGGTCTGAACCATCCCGTCATCACGGCGAGCGCCCAACCCCACTACCGGCTAGCAGGAAGACTCGGTCAGCCGGAGAGCGGCAGCGCCACCTCGACCACCGTCCCCTCGCCGTTGGGACTCCGCACGGAGATCGTCCCGCCCAAGGCCTCGACGCGGTCACGCAGGCCGATCAGCCCGGAGCCCCGTGACGGATCCGCGCCGCCGATGCCGTCGTCATGAACCAGAATGTGCAGGGCGCCGTTCGTGCGGGTGACGGTGACATCGACGGCCGGCGCGTTCGAGTGTTTGACGCTATTCGTGACGAGTTCCGCGACTGCGTAATAGGCGGCCACTTCGATCCCGTCCGACAGCCTCTCTTCGAGGCGGACATCGAGCGCAACCGGGATCGCCGCGCGGCGCGCGAGCGTTCTCAACGCCGGGCCAAGTCCGCCATCGCTCAGGATGGCCGGGTGGATTCCACGCGAGATCTCCCGTAAGTCCGACAGCGTCTCGGTGAGGCCCGTGACGATGCGTGAGAGCTCGGATCGAACCTCGGGGGCCGTTGGCGGCAACGCCGATTGGGCGGCACGGATATCGAGGGCGAGTGAGACGAGCCGCTGCTGGACACCGTCGTGTAGGTCCCGCTCGATGCGCCGGCGCGTCTCGTCGGCTGCGGTCACAATTCGCACGCGCGAAGCGACGAGCTCGGTACGACTCTCGGCATCTGCGATTGCGGTCGCGACAAGCTCGGCGAAGTTCAACATCCGCTCCTCCGAATCCGGCGGCAACGGCCCGCGCTCGGCAACAGCCACGATGCTCCCCCACACGTGGCCCTCGACGAGGATCGGGCCGGCGACGCTGGCGCGAATCCCCGCCCGCAGCAAGCGCCTTTGCAACTCCGGGGAACCGCGCTTGTAGTCGTCGGCGCGCGCGGGTCGGCCGGTCAGCATCGCGATCGCCGACGCCATCGGCGGTTCGACCTGCAGGCGCTCCCCGACAGCGAATTCGGCCGCTCGACCTTCGACGGCGAGCAGGGTGACGAACCCGTCCGGCTCGAGATGCACTACGACTGCGCCGTCGGCGGTCAGTAGAGCGGCGACCTCCTTCGCCACGGCCGAGAAGAGCTCGGCCGGGGGCACGCCGCGCGCAACGAGCGTCGCGATCCGCTTGAGCGCCGCCTGCTCCGCGGTCAGCCGGGCCAGCTCGTCGACGAGGATCCCGATGCCGGCTCCGACGAGCACGAAGACGACCAGAACGGCGATCTGCGCAGGCTCGTGGTTGTCCAGGCTTCCGTACGGGAAAGTGAACAAGGTCTCCTGCGCGAGCAGGCCGACCGTGACCGCGGTGAGCGCGGGGCCCACTCCTCCGATCAACGCGACGACGACAACAACAAGCAGGGTCGCGAACAAGGCGGCGGCGGGCGGGACCTCCGAGCCGATGATCCGCTGGCTCGCGGTAAGCGCAAGCGGGGCGCCGACGGCGGCGAGCCATGCGATCTTGCGCCGCCGTTGCGGCAGCCGCTCGGCAAAAGGCCGGTGCGGCGCGCCCATCTTTTGACGCTAACCGATAATCGGCGGCATGGCCATGAGCCGGGCGCGTGTGGTGCTTGCGGACGACGACGTTCTCCTCCGCGAGGGGCTGGCGAGCCTGCTCGAAGGGGCGGGGTTCGAAGTCGTCGCCCGCTGCGGCGACGCGCGGGAGCTGATCGCGGTCGTCCGGGAGCAGCGTCCCGATCTCGCGATCGTGGACATCCGCATGCCGCCGAGTCACACAACGGAGGGCTTCGACGCGGCGAAGGTGATTCGCGAGGATGTCCCCGAGACGGCCATCCTCCTCCTCTCTGCGCACGTCGAGGTCGAGCAGGCGATGAACCTGCTCGGCGGAGGCGGAGGCGAGCGGACCGGCTACCTACTGAAGAGCCGCGTGACCGACGTCGACGAATTCCTGGAGACGCTCGACAGGATCGTCAGGGGCGCATCGGTCCTCGATCCCGCCCTCGTTCAGGAGCTGGTCGCAGCACGGCGGGTCAACGACCCCCTCGATGCCCTCTCCCCACGGGAGCGGGAGGTGCTGGCACTGATGGCGGAAGGCCGGTCGAACGCAGGCATTTCGCGCCAACTCTGGGTGACCGAGGGAACGGTCGAGAAGCACGTGCACAGCATCCTCATGAAGCTGCGGCTTCCGGAGGCTGAGGACGACCATCGCCGCGTGCTCGCGGTGATCGCCTACCTGGACGCGCGCTGACGAGACGAGATCGGCGCTCACAAGCGCGTCGAGCCAAGGGTCGAGTAGTCGCTCCGGGGTAGTTGGGCCCGACGTCTCCTCCTGCCGGATCTCCACGCCCTAGAGGTGCCGAGCGGAGAGGGAGGGATTTGAACCCTCGAGGCACCTTTCGGCACCCACGCGATTTCCAGTCGCGCTCCTTCGACCGCTCGGACACCTCTCCGAGACGGCCCAGGGTATCCGGCTAGCGCTTGCCCTTGCTCAGAACGAGGTTGACCTTGGCGCCGGAGACGAGCCGCGCTTTCGGTCTCGGTTTCTGCGCGAGCACGTGACCCTTCTTGACCTTGCCGGAGAAGGCGTGCTTGATCGTCCCGACGCGGCAGTTGTGCGCCCTGATCGCTCGCTCCGCAGCCCTCAGGCTCTCGCCCTTGACATTGGGCACGAAGCAACTCTTCGGAGTCGGAGCGGCTCCGCCACTGGTGAACGTCGCCGTCACGCTCTGCCCCGAGCTCATCGTGACTGTGCAGGTTCCGGCCCCCGAGCAGGCCCCCGACCACCCGATGAACGTGGAACCCGACGCAGGAGTCTCCGACAGCGTCACCTGCGTGCCGCCTTCATAACTGGATGAGCACGTCGAGCCGCAAGTGATCCCGGCGGGCGAACTGGTCACCGTTCCCGACCCGGCGCCGGCAGTCGACACGGTCAGCGCGTAGCTCGGCGGTATTGCGTCGAAGGCTGCGGTCACACTCTGATCCGAGCTCATCGTGACGGTGCACGTTCCGGTGCCCGAGCAGGCACCTGACCAACCGGCAAACGTCGAGCCGGCCGCTGGGGCCGCCGAGAGCGTGACCTGGCTGCCTTGTTCGAAGCTCGCCGAGCATGTCGATCCGCAGTCGATTCCCGCCGGATCGCTGGAAACCGTCCCCGATCCCGTTCCGCTCTGCGAGACGTCCAGAGTGACGGGTGGTGTGTAGGCGTTGGATTCGTGCCAGGCAGCGGGGCCGCCGGTCGGATCGGTCGAGACGTCGACTCCCTGATCGTCGGATGCCACGCACCGCGAGACCGAGAGGCACCAGATCGAGGTCAGATCGTGGCTCCCGTCGATGTTCACCTGAGTCCAGGCCGAGCTGTCGCCCGTTGGATTCGTGGATATGAAGGCGTCGCCCAACATGTCCACGGCCACACAGAGCGATGCCGAGGGACAGGCGATCCCGTTCATGCTGTAGGCAGCATCGAAGTTGTCGTACGTCCAGGAGCTGGCGTTTGTCGGATCCGAGGATGCAGCGACACCGGAGCCCTCGGTCCCGGCACAGAACGAGCTCGAGGAGCACCATCCGTAATCAAACGCTGCGCTGATCGGTGTCCAGGCGCCGGCGCCGCCGGTCGGATCCGTCGAGTACGCGCTGCCATACGTGCCAGAAGCCATACAGAACGACGCCGAGGGGCAGGAAACGCCGTTGTAAAACGTCTTGGTGGAACCCACCACGATGGTCTGCCAGGCCGCTGCGCCGCCGCCTGGATCCGTGGACGTGAGGATCGTCCCACCGTCGCCCCCGGCGACACAGAGCGTCGTCGATGGACACGCGATCCCTCCGATGATCTGGTCGCCGTCGATGTCGCTCCCCGTCCACGCCGAGGCGCCTCCGGTCGGATTTGTGGAGCTGTACAACTCGCCATGCTGCCCACCGGCGACGCAAAACGAGACGGAAGGACACGCGGCGGCGTCGATGTAGCCAGGTGCGCCGACGTTGTCGACCGTCCACGTAGACGGGGTCGCAAGAGGATCCGTCGAGGTCAGGATGTTGCCCGCCTCATCCCCCATCACACACAATGCGGTCGAAGCGCAGGTCACGTAGAGCGGGGAGAAAGAGTTCGCAGCTGACGCCGACGGAGCCACACACAAGCTCAGTACGACGACCGCGCCGAGCGCGGCGACATGGACTCTCGAACTCACCCCTCTCACCCCCCAACCTGTGCCGCCAAGGAACATTCCCAAACGCATCCGGTCGTACTGCGATCTACAATATGACTTGTAGCCGGTATTTCTCGAAGCGTCAAGGCGGGCTTCTGCTCATGGAAGACCCGCCATCCCAGCCTTAGCGAGATAGGGGAAGAGATCCCCGAAAGGGAGGGCCGGTCGAGGAGTCCTGCCAACACCTCCGCCGCTAACCCTCCCCTTGCCTCTCGGGTGAAAGTCCCGAACCGAACTGCCCGGCGAACCTGCTTCACTCTCGATCGTGAGACGCGCGGTCGCGATCGTCACGGTTGGGGTCGCACTTGCCGGGTCCGTCTATTTGGCAAGCCTCAACCTCAACCCACACGGACGTTTCCTCGGCTGTAAAGGTGTCATCACCGGCTTTGGCTCAACCTGCGGCAGCCGGCCGGCAGTTTGGGAAGCCAATCGCGCGGTCTGGCAGATCCCGGTTGCCATCGTGATCATGGCCCTCGGTCTGGCAACCGCCGTAGTAATCCTCCAGCCGCAGCACAGCTGAGCGTCGCGTCGCTCGCGTGACATTCCCGAGCACTGGGGCGGCCGAGGATCACAAACCACGGGCGCACCACGGAGTCTACGAGGACAGATGTCACGGATCCTCTACGCGTCCATCGCCGCCACGGCAGCGCTGTCCAGCGGCTGCGGCGCATCGCAACACATGACGGCTCAGGCGCTCGACCGTCAGGTCGCGCAAGCTCGCCGATTCAATGGGTTCTTCCGCATCTTCCCCGAGCGCGGCCGCGCGGTTCATTGCAACGTACACCTCAGCAACGGCCCGATCCCGACTCCTGGGACTAACCCCAACGCCATAGTCGGCGCGACCTGCACAACGAGAGTCGAAGTCGTGCGCTCCGCGAGAACCAATACGACTCGCGTCTTGTTTCTCGAACGCTGGCGGTACAAAGATCGCCAGCCGAAGCGCTGGCACCACGGCGGATGGGTCGTGACCGTCAATGCCAGACGCGCGACGCTCACGAAGGCCTTCCGAGATACACCTCAGCTCTGGTAGCCGTCACCCGTCAGGGGACATTCCCGAGCACTCGGGCAGGGGACCACGGCCCTCGCTAGGCGTCGGCAACGAAGTGGCTCATGGTCGCGTGGCCTTCGATCCACGCGCCGAGCTCTTCGCTTTGCGGATTCAGGGTGAGGTCGGGCCGCTGCGCTGAAAGCTGGACGTGCAACCGGCCGATCGGCTCGCGCCACTCTTGGTTCACCCACCCGTGTGTCAGCACCATCCACCTACCGGATGCGACTCGCACGAACTGTGCGTCGCCCAGAATGCCGAGCTTGAAGCCTTCCCCCCAGGCGTCCGGGGCGGTTAGCGCGATCTCCTCGTCGAGTTCGACGACAGCGTGGTCTCCCTGTATGTCGAGGAGCGTTCCCGCATAGCCCGCCCGTCCGCCGAGCCAGATGCGCCGCTCAGGCGGGTCGTAGCCGCCGTTCAGCCAAACCCGGTCACCGATCTGGAACGGCCGGCCAGTCTGCTTCAGGGTCGACCGTCCCGGTTTGCCATGCGTCAAGCATGCCACGGCTCAGGGGACATTCCCGAGCACTGGCCCAGGCGGGCAGTGACGGGAGCCCTTCCGCGTCGCCGGCGCGCGCCGGTCGCGCGCCGGTCCGGGGGGATCTCAGGAGGTCCCGGTGCCCCTCGGTGCCCTCTCGGCCGCCCCGGAGAGGCGTGCCCCGGGCAGCCCGAATCCGATTCCCCGCATCGGATTCGGGATGGATAGAGCGGAGGGGAGAGGATTTGAACCTCCGATCCGCTTGCACGGATAACGGTTTTCGAGACCGCCGCATTCGACCGCTCTGCCACCCCTCCGCGGGTGGGCGCGACTCGCGGAGGTCGCGCTAACGGAGAAGGAGGGATTCGAACCCTCGATGGAGCCATTCAGCCCCATAACGCCTTAGCAGGGCGCCGCCTTCAGCCACTCGGCCACTTCTCCGGACGAGACAGGATAGCGGGGTACTAGCCGAAGAAATTGATGGCCAAGACCATCAACAGGAACATCACGATCGACGCGATCACGAAGACGCTGAGCCCGGTCGGGCCCGGGAAGTCCGGCTTGTAGCGCGGGATGAGGAACGACGACGCGAGCGCGAAGACGATGAACGCGACCGCGACGATGATCAGCGCGACTTTGTGGCCGGTCGTGAGGTCGGCGGCGAGGACGAGCACGACCGGCATTCCATCAGATCACGCAGATGCGAGCAGCCGCTTCTCGTCGCGCCGCCGCCGCTCCCGGACGAGCCCCCAGCCGAGCCCGCCGATCACGATGAACGGGCTGAGCAGGACGAGCGCGTAGAGGACGTAGAGCGCCTCGAGCCCGAGGAAGTGGGCCGCGTCGCCGAGCCGCCGTCCGAAGACCCCGCCCTTGTTGCGGCCGCCGCCGACGATCGCGCCCTTGTTCGTCGTGAGCGTGAGCGAGATGTCCGCGGTCGCGCCGGACGCCACGGTGTTGCTCCGGGACTTCCGCAGCACCTTGAGCGTGTGCTCGGCGTCGTCGAGCTTGATCTGGACCTCGACCCGCGACGCGCCCGAGAGGGAGCCGCTGTTCAGCGCCTGCTCGTAGACCGCGATCGCGCGCTGCAGCGTGCCGATCTGGTTGTTCTGCTGCGTCAGCTGGTGCTGGAGGTCCTGCGTCTGGATCTGCTGGGAGACGAGCGTGCCGAGGGCGCCGAGCCGGCCGATCGCCGTCTCCGCCTTGCCGACGGGCACGCGGAGCGCGAGGTACGCGTTGCCGTAACCCGCGCTCGAGGCCTGGTACTGAACGTTCTGCGCGTAGCCGCCGAGCGAGCTGACGATTTGGGTCGCGTCGTTCGTCGCGCGGGAGAGCGCGGTGCGGCTCCCAACCTGCACCTCCATCGAAGCGTCGGCGTGGACGAGCCGGTTCGTCGGAATCGTGACGCCGCTGAGCGGCTTCAGCGCGTCCTCGTTGCCGCCGGCCGCAGACTTGTAGGTCTGGAACGCGGTCGGGTTGTCGCCCTTGCTGGAGGCCGTCGAGAGGGTTTTGCCTACCGTGCGAGCCGGCTTCTGCACCGAGAGGCGCGCCGAGCCGTGCACGGGCGGGGCGGCAAGCGACGGGGACAGGGTCGCAGCCCCGAACACCGCCGCCCTGTTCGAGTTGGAGCCGCCGTTGACGAAGCCGTGGATCAGCGCGGCGCCGACGGCGAGCGCCGCCGCCGCCGGAACGACGACGAGGACGAGCCGCCGTGACGGCATCGCCACGCGCCGCCGCCTCGCGACGGGCGCCGTCGAGAGGACGCGCTCGTGCAGCGTGTCGGGAGCCGCGAGCGCGCCCGCGCGCAGCTCCGAGAGCAGCGTCGAGCGCTGCTTCTCCTCCAACGTCCGCGGCTCGTCGCCGCGCAGCAAAGCCTCCAGCCGCTCGAACGGCATGTCAGTCGCGGACATCTCCAACCTCCTCTTCCAGTCGCTTCAACGCCCTGCTCAACCGGGTCGAGCAGGCCGTCTGGCTGATCCCGAGAACGCGCGCCGCACTCGGCCCGTCGAGCTCCAGCAACACACGGAGCGCGACGATCTCCCGCTCCGCCGGAGTGAGCCGGTGCAGCGCGCGATCGAGCTCCGGGGAGAGCCCGTCGGCGAAGACGGACTCCTCGAGCAGCTCGGTGTCCTGCGTATACGTCTCCTCGCGGCGCTGCCTCCGCGCCTCGGCGCGGAACCAGTCGACCGCAACGGAGTGGGCGATGCGGCAAAGCCAGGTGCGCGGCGCTCCACGGCGCGGATCGAACCGGCGCCAGCTGCGGAACGCCTTCTCGAACGTGTCCGCCGCGAGATCCTCCGCCGCCGCGCGGTCTCCCGTGAGGTAGACGAGGTAGCGGTAGACGGCGTCGAGATGCTCCGCGACGACGTCGGCGAAGGGCTGTGCCCCGACCGGGCGGGGCGCAGCGATTGACGCCGGCATTGCGTTCACGTCCTTCATACGGCGCCACCCGCCCGAAATGTCACAGCGGAACCGTAGGCTCATTCACCGTGCGTCGCCTGCTCCTCCTCGTCAGCGCCCTCGTCTGGGTGGACACGATGCTCTACGCGGCGCTGACACCGCTCCTCCCTCACTTCGCGCACACGCTCCATCTCTCCAAGACCGGAGCCGGCGCACTCGTCGGCGCGTACGCGGCGGGAGCGCTCGTCGGCGGGTTGCCCGGAGGAGCGGCGGCCGCGCGGCTCGGCGCGCGGCGCGCGGTGCTCGTCGGCCTGACGCTGATGGGACTCGCGAGTCTCGGCTTCGCGTTCGCGCACGGCTTTTGGCCCCTCGCCGGAGCACGGTTCCTCCAGGGCTGCGGCAGTGGCTTCACCTGGGCCGGCGCGTTCGCGTGGCTCCTCGCGGCCGCTCCGCGCGAGCGGCGCGGCGAGATGATCGGGAGCGCGATGGGAGCCGCCGTCTTTGGGGCGCTCTTCGGGCCGGCGATCGGCGGTGCGGCGGCACTGCTCGGGCGAGCGCCCGTCTTCGTCGCGCTCGCGGGACTCGCCGTGGTGCTCGGTACATGGACGTTCCGGATCGAGTCGGTCCCGCCGGAACGGCCGTCGGCGCAGGCGGTTGCGAGGGCGCTCCACAACGGCGTCTTCGTAGGCGGGCTGGCGCTGATGTGCCTGCCGGCACTCCTGTTCGGGGTCATGTCGACACTCGCGCCGCTCCATCTCTCGGCCGCCGGCTGGGGCACCACGGCGATCGCCGCCGTCTGGATCGTCGGCGCGGCCTTCGAAGGCGCCCTCTCCCCGCTCATCGGCCGGTTCGTCGACCGGCGCGGCACGCTCCTCCCGGTGCAGGGCGCACTCGCGCTCAGCGTCGCGTTCTCCGTCGGGCTCGCCCTCGGGCTCCGTCCACTCGCCTACGTCCCGCTGATCGTCCTCGCAGCCAGTGCCTACGGCGTCCTCTTCACGCCGGCGTTCGCGCTGATCGCGGAGGGAGCCGAGCAGAGCGCCTTGCCGCAGGGGATGGGCTTCGGCCTCATGAACGCCGCCTGGGCGACCGGAGCGCTGCTCGGTCCCGCGGCGGGAGGCGCCGTCGCCGCCGCGTCGGGCGACGTCGTGCCGTTCCTCGTCTCCGCCGGTCTCTGCGCGACCGGGCTTGCAATCGTCAGGTCTCGCGCTTCACGCTGAGCGGCCGCCGTTGACCCCGGCCGCGAAGGGTCGTATTGTCGGCCTGTTTCGAGGCGGGGGGACCGTACGGAAAGGAGTCCCCTGTGAGCGGCGTGCTTTTCTCTGTTGTTCAGGTCGGAAACTTCTGGACTGCGCTCTTCTGGGGTGCGGTTCCGGCGCTGTTGGCGTTGGGGGCGATCTGGTGGGTTGATCGCTATGAGAAGGAGCCGCTGCGTCTGCTGGGGCTCGCGTTCGTGTTCGGCGCCGTTGTCGCGCCGCTCATCGCCTACGCGATCGAGCGCGGGCTGGCGATCTCGACGAGCTTCACCGGGCAGGGCCTCGTGCCGCACTATCAGCTGGGGCCGGGGCTGCCTTTGGTGGAGGAGCTCGTCCGCGGCGCCGCCGTTCTCGTCGTCCTGCTGCTGGTGCGCTCCGAGCTCGATGACGTGCTGGACGGGATCGTCTACGGGGGAGTCGTCGGCGTGGGCTTCGGCGCGGCCGCGAACTTCGTCAGCATCTGGTCGACCCAGCCGTTCGGGACGGACACGCCGTCGCTCTATTCGACGGCGATCACCCAGCTGAACCATGTCTTCTACGGCGCCTTGATCGGCTGCGCGATCGGGTTCGTGCGCAAGCGCTCGACCGCGGTGATGGGCGCGGCTGCGCTGGTGGGGTCGGCGGCCGCGTTCGGGCTGCATCTCCTGCACGACTACCTACCCTGGTGGGTCGCGACCTCGAGCACGTCGGTCTCGTCCAGTTTTTGGAGTCGGGTGCTGACCCAGGCTCCCAACTACCTCGGTGTCTTCGCCCTCGTCCTGATCGCCGTCTGGGCGCTGGGCCGGGAGAAGATGATCGTCGCCGACGGGCTACGCGACGAGGTCGGCGGCGCCGTCACCGAAGCCGACTTCGCCAACGTCACCAACTCGTTCCGCCGCGCCTACACGCTCTGGGCGGCCCTGTTCGCCCGCGGCGAGCGCGTCTGGCGGTCGCGGCGGACGCTCTACGGCCTCGAGGTGGAGCTTGCCTTCCGCAAATACCACCGCCGCGAGGACACGAGCGACGCCTCACGCCACTTCCTCGACGAGGACGACTACCGCAACCGGATCGGCGAGACCCGCCGCCAGCTGAGCGAGCTGGACCCCGCCTACAGCGCCGAAAGCGCGCCCGGCGCCCGTCCGCCCTCGCATCCCCTGATCGGCGGCCTCGGCGGCCTCGCCGTCGCCATCGCACTGATCGCAGCCGGCGTCCTCATCTGGGCCTACGCGCTACGCCCCACACCCCAAAACACATCCACCCAAGCCGCCGCCGCTCCCGCCACCCGAACCCTCGCGGCCGCCCAGGCTGGCGGAACGGCGCAGGTCTGGGTCTGTCAGACGCACGTTCTCGCCAAGTGCAACACGCCGTACCGCCGCAACTATGGCTGGGAGGCGCCCGCGTCGTGGGCGCAGGCGGGCATCTTTGTCATCATCTCGTGGAAGAACGAAGGCAACTCCTTGGGCACGAAGATCACGGTCGGGCTCATGGATCCGGCGACGAGACAGGGGCTCGTCACGCCGTTGGTCTGCAGCGTGAGATACGCAAACGGGTACTGCTGGTACCGCTTCAGGGGTCGTGTGTCCCCCGGCGCCAAAACGCTCGTAGTCGCCGAGTGGGGCAGCACGTTCCTGAAGTTCAACACCCCCCTCATCCACTGGACCTAGCCAGAACAACCGTCATCCTTGCCGCGGCCGCGGGCGTAGCCCTCGCGGCCGCGGTCGGAGCGCCGGCGGCGGGCAAGCAGGTCGTGCTCGGCTCGCCGAGGTTCGCGACCGCGGCCGGCGCGACCGGCTGGGGGAAAGCGCGGCCGCCGGTCATCTTCAACGGCGGGGATCCGAGCGGGCGAGCCTGGAAGATCCGCTGGAGTGGGTGGGGTTCGAAGAGCGCGATCGGCTACGGCCTCACCTCGATCTTTCAGCCCGGGGGCGGCTACTACGGCAAGCCGGCGGAGATCGAGCTGCACGCGTTCGCGCTGGGGCGCTGCGTGCGCGGCGGGCCGCGCGCCTACACGCGCCTGCAGATCCGGGTACCTCCCAAGCCCGGCGGGAAGCTCGGACGCTGGCGCAACTGGAGCGGCGCCGCGACGATCTGTCACCGGTAAAGCGGTCTAGGCTTTTCGCCGAGACCGGCGTATAGTCGCGGGCCTGTGGCTCGCAAGCGGCTGACACTCGTGGCGGTCGGCCTCACCGCCGTCTTTGCAGCACTCGGGGTCGCGTTCCCTTCGATCGCGGCGGCCCGCAGCGACTGGGTGCACTGGCAGGGCCAGTACTACGCCTGCTGGATCCCGAACAAGCACTGGGTCGTCACCGAGTCGGGGAACACACTCAACATCAGCTCGCCGACCGGAGCCGCGACGGTCGACTTTGCGTTCGCCGACAACGGCCCGGCCTCCTACACGCTCGCGCAGGTGCGCGCCAGCGTTCTTTCGGCCGCGTCAGGGCTGGAGAAGGTCCACGTGCTCAAGCAGGGCCCGCAGTTCCGAACGGGTGGCGGCGGCATCGGCCAGACGACGAGCTTCACGGCGCTGCGCGTGCGCGACAACACCGTCGTCCGTGGATTGGCCACGGTCGAGATCTTCAACAAGGGCGGTTCGCACGGCTTCGCCGTCTATCTACAGGGCGCGCCGAAAAACCAGTGGTCCGCCGTGGCGTCGACGCTTGCGATCATCCAGAAGCGGATCGTCGCCCGGGGCTGACCTGCTTCGATGCGGCGAGCTCGGCGACGAGTAGCGCTGCAAGCGGAACCATCAGGAACGTTCGCCCGACGAGGTGCAGATAGCTGTCGAGCCCGTTCGCGACCCCGGGCCGGTCGACACCGACGGCGACGTCGACGGCGGCGAGCACGAGGAGCAACCCCGACAATCCGAGCGCGCCGAGCACGCGTGCCGGCCGATTCGGCGCGTGATCGTTCAACGTCCCGGCGCGAAAGACCAGGAGCCACGCCACCGGATAGACGAGCGAGAGATAGAAGAGATTTCCGCTCCCCCAGCTGGCGGGCAGGAGAAAGCCCGGATGCCCGATCAGCGTGAACATCACGAGCGCCACGACGAGGGTCGAGGGTGAGACCGCGCGTTGCCGGCCCGTCCACCACCCGACCGCAAGCACGATCAGCGCTCCGGTCACGACGGTGTCGATCGTCGCAAGGCTCGTGTTGTTGAACGGCGGTGCCTCGTTCTCGACCAGCACCCATGCCGTCCAGGCCGCTGCCGGGAGACCCCAGACGGCGAGCAGGAGGACGTAGCTCGCCGTGTGACGGAGCCGCTGCAAGCGCAGAAGCAGGGCCGCGCCAAGCGGCGTCGCGGCGACGGTGATCACAACAGGCCATGCGGCCCGAATCCCGGGCGGAGCGACTCGGTCGGCCGCCGAGAGCAGATGCGCCGGAACGGACGCCCACGGCCATGGCAGCGTGATCTCGACCAGCAGCGTCAAGAGCGAATAGACGACGAACGTCGACGCCAGTCCGAGCACCACCACGAACACCCAGCCCTCGCCGCCGACCTCCTCGGTTCGGCGCTCGCGTGGTCGGTACACGAGCCAGTACGTCCCGGCTGCGACGATCACGATCGCGTATCCCCAGCCGACGACGCCGTCCTGGCGGCTCAGAGTCCAGGCGTCGCCGGCTCCCCCGGTCCATCGCGTCAGCGCGCCCAGATATCCGGCGATCATCCAGCCGACCTTCGCGAGCAGCAGCACGGGCAGCAGCCAGGACACGCGCTCGACTGCGCGCGCGATGCCGAGGCCGTAGCCTCGGCTGAGCCGCACCGAGGCGAGAACCCCCCAGACGAGCAGCAGTCCGACGGCGATGCCGAGGTCGCCGGCCGTCGTGATCACCGGCGAGGCGAGCACGTCGCGCGCGTGTACTCCCCTGACGACCGTGCTCCCTCCCGGGGCGAGCAGGTACGCGACCAGCACGAGGAGGAACGGCGACGAGCCGAGCAGCGCCGCCGCCTCGTGTCGCGAGCCAAAGGCCCAGCGCGGCAGCACGGCCAGCACGCAGGCGAGCCCGAAGCCTGTCCAGCCGAGGATCTTGGCGACTTCAGGATGCGCGCCCGGGAACGCGGTCAAGGGCGTCGCCAGACCGGCGCACCCGGCCGAGACCGCGGCGCCGACGAGCGCGACGAGCAGTCGCGGCACGGCGGGTGCGCGCCAGCCGTCGTGCCTCCCCGCCACCGTCACGACCGCGCCGATCAATCCGAGCGCGAGGTACTCGAAGACGATCAGCAGGCGTGGAACCTGGGACGCCGCGGTGTGCCCGCCAGGGACAGGCACGGATCCGCCGGGCAGATGCGCGCCCGCACCGATGGCGACGATGAACACGGCAGCGGCGACGATCACGGCGAGCCCGACCAGCGCCCAGCGCCGGGCGGTCACCGGCAGCAGGCCGATGTCCAGCCGTTCGAGGCGCACCTGCCTGCGCAGCTGCGCGACCTTGGGCGCGAGCGGCCCTGAACCCGACGATGTGCTCACGGCGCTTGGGGAACCCGGAGCGGGGCAATCTGCCAGACGCCGTCGTCGTGCCGGGCATCCAGCCAGCGCTCGCCGTCCCGCCGTCCGAGCGCGATCAACTCGTCGACGAACTCGCGCGCGAGAAACAGGTAGCTGAGCAGCTCCCCGTGGACTGCATTCCGCTCGGTCTCGACGAGCCGTCCCAGCAGCGCGAGATCGCGGTCGTGCACGAGGCCCTTCAGGCCGGCGTAGTGGCGCTGGTAGACGTCGCGCGCGAGCCGGCCGATCTCGAGCCGGTCTTGCGGGGCGACGAAGATGTAGGGCACCCGGCGCAGCCGTCCTCCCGCCGGGTCGGCGCGGTCGGCGAGCGACTCGTTCACCGTCGCGAGCGTCACGACGTCGCTCGCGAGCTGATCGGCCAGCGCGACCTGCACCATCTGCGCGAATCCGTCGATCGCATCCGGTCGCGCGGACATCCGCGCCGAGGTGACCGACGAGTTCAGCCCGACCACGACCACGCGATCGGCGCCCAAGGCGAGCGCGGGCGCGAGCGGGGCATTCAGGCGCACGCCACCGTCGCCATACCACCCCGCTATCGAGGCCGGCTCCCGGATCTCCACGGCCGGAAAGACGCCCGGGATCGACGCCGACGCGAGCACGTGCTCGCGGCGGAGCGGCGTGGAGACGTAGTCGATCGCCTGCACCAGGTCGGGCTCGAGGTCGGGGCCGCCGTGATGAAAGACGACGCTCCGGGTCGTGTCGTATGCCGTCGTCACGACCGCAGCCGCGGTCAGCGCGCCAGCGGCGACGTTCCGCTCGAGCCGCTCGAACGGAATCAGTCGCGCGAGCGTGTCCTGGAGAGGCGCAGGATCGAGCAGCCCGGGAGCGCCGTCACCGGATCGGCCGACCAGCGCTTCGAGGGCCGGCAGCAGCGGCTCGAGGGCCGACGAAGCCAACGAGCTGAGAGCGTCGCGCCAGCCGAGCTCGCGCCACATCTCGACGCCGTGGTCCGCCACCGTCGCAAACCCCTCGTCCGCATGCGACGCGACGAACGCGCCGTTGAGAGCGCCGATGCTCGTGCCGACAACGATGTCCGGCACCTGCCCGCTCTCGGTGAGCGCCGGCGCGAGCGCCGCGAGAGCGCCGAACTCGTACGCGCCGCGGGCGCCGCCGCCGGCGAGGACGAGCGCAATCCGCTCGCGGCCGGACTCCGCAGGGACGTTCACGGTTGGCGGACCCTACGCCGCAGCCGGGCCCTGGTCTAGCGCACGGACGCGGCTAAACTGCTGCAGCTCGGGGCGCGTAGCTCAGCGGGAGAGCACTCGCTTCACACGCGAGGGGTCGCTGGTTCGATCCCAGCCGCGCCCACTGGCTTCCGATTACGCCGCGCCGAGGTACTCCCGGATCTGGCGCTCGCCGCGGCGCATCGCCCAGTTGTGGTTCGACCGGAAGAGCGGACGCAGGACGGGCGTCAGGTGGCGGATGAGCGGATGGTTCACGGACGGGCGCCAGTCGAGCGTCGCGACCGTCCCCTCACTCGTCTCCTCGAGCGTCCACTCGCCGGTGCCGTCGAAGTCCAGCGAGAGCCGCGACAGGATCCGCCGCGGCGCCTCAACCTCGATCACCTCGAGGCCGAAGTTGACGGTGTACGGCAGGTACGCCTTCACGCGGAGCTCGGTCCGCTTCCCCGGCTCGGGCGGCGCCTCGTCGCCGGTCGCCCGAATCACGAAGGCCGTCCACCACCGCTCGTACCCGAGCACATCCCCGACCGTGTCGAAGACGCGATCGATCGGCGCGGCGACGACCCACTGGTCGAGGAAGCGGTAGGCCGGAGCCATCGGCCGATCTTCGCACGACGTTCCGGGCTGGATCAGGCCCGGCCGACGCGCGATAATCCCGCCGAGGCGAGATGCGAGTCCTGATCCTGTTCTGCGAGGAAGGGGAAGGGCATGCGACGGCGGCCCGCGTGCTCGAGCGTGACCTCCGCGAGAGGGGTGCGGAAGTCGTCGTCGTGGACGCGATGGAGCGCGGGCTCGGGCGGCTGATCCCGCTCGTCAGCCGCGACGCCTACCACCTCCAGACCCGCCTCCTGCGCTGGTCGTACGGGCTGGAGTACTTCCTCTTCACGCGCGTGCCGCCCGTGCGCTGGATCGGCCGGCGCGGGCTCTCGACGTTCGCCGGGCGTCCGCTGCGGCGGCTGATCCGGAAGGTCGAGCCGGACGTCGTCGTCTCGACCCATCCGGCGGTGACGAACGTCCTCGGCTTCCTTCGCCGCCGCGGCCGGCTCAGGCTTCCCGTCGTCGCGACGATTACCGACTTCGGAGTCCACCCGCTGTGGTCGCACCGGGGCGTCGACCTCCACCTCGTCATGCACGAGGCGGTCGTGCCGGACGTGGAGAAGGTCGCCGGTCTCGGCAGCGCCGCCGTCGTCGCGCCGATCGTCGCGCCGGAGTTCAGCCGCAACGGGGAGCGTCGGGCCGCCCGCCGCGGGCTCGGGCTGCCGGAGGAGCCGCCGGTCGTCCTCGTCTCCGGAGGAGGCTGGGGAGTGGGCGAGCTCGGCCGCGTCGCCGCCGCGGCGCTCGAGACCCCGGGCACGACGGTCGTCTGTCTCACGGGACGGAACGAGATCCTGCGGCGGCGGCTCGAGCGGCGCTTCGCGGACGAGCCGCGGCTCCGCGTCGTCCCGTTCACGTCGCGGATGCCCGAGTACCTCGCCGCGACCGACGTGCTCGTGGACGCGAGCCTCGGCGTGACGTGCCTCGAGGCGCTGCGCGCGGGCTGCGCGGTCGTCGCCTGCGGCGCGCCCCCCGGCCATTCGCGCGACAACGCGCGCTCGCTCGCGCGTCTCGGCCTGGCGCGCCTGGCCCGCACGCCGCGCGAGCTGCCCGGCGTGCTCGGCGAGCTGCTCGGCCGCGGGCATTCTCCGCTGGAGCTCCGGGAAACGCCCGCGGCGGCGGAGAAGATCCTCGGCGCGCGGCTCCGTGTCGTGCCGCGGGAGAAGCGCCGCGTCGTCCCGGCCCTCGCGGCGGCGACGCTCGGCGCGCTCGTCCTCGCCGGCTGGACGTTCGCGAGCCCGACGCCCTACCCGGTCGTGGCGCGGATGCTCGACCTCGAGGAGCTGACGCAGGTGAACACCCAGCGCGCGGCGGTGGCGGTTCTCGTCGTTTTGCCGGTCGACCGGATGGCGGGTCTGGCGGGCGATCTCGCCGGCGAGCGCATCTCGTTCGCCGTCTCCACCGCGCCGGGCCTACGTGCGCGGCGGGCGATCGCAGCGCACGGCGATCAGCTGATCCCGGATCTCGCAGTGAGCGGAGACCGAGGCTTCCTCCACGCTCGCACGCGCCTGCTCGGGCTCAGCCGCTCCCTCGACCTCGGGGGCCGCTTCTACTACCTCGCCCCGACGAGCTTCACGCTCGGCGACTACGTGGCGGCACGAACCGCCGGCGGGCTCCCGCTCGCCGGCAGCAGCCGGATCGAGCGCGGAGCGATCCTCGTCGTCTACGGCAAACGGGCGGCCATCGCGCTCGTCTCCTCGCTCGAGCGGCGCGGCTTGCGCCCGGTGACGCTCTCCGAGCTGCTCGACTCCCGCGCGAAGACTCGCCCGACCGGCTCGACGGTCGCAAGCGCAAGCGCGCCTCCGCCCGTCGCGAGGATCCCGATGACGAGGCCCGCAGTCCGCAGGGGTGAGGCCGGCCACCATTCGTGGGCGAGGAGCGGCGCGAGAGCGACAGGGACGAACGTCGTCAGCGCCAGGATGAGCGGCGCGACATGAGTCACCGGTCGGCTCTGCAGAGCCGACATCTCGCCGAGCGTCCCGAGCAGGCCGGCGGCGCCCATGAGCACGAGCCAGCCGACCAACCCGATCCAGAGACTGCGCGTGTAGTCGTCCGCCGCGAACTTCGTCGCGAGGCTGTCGAGCGCGTACGCGAGGCCCGCGGCGACCGGCACCAGGAGGCTCGCGCTGCGCGCCGCGCCGCGCAGACCGAGCGGCAGGAGGGCGAGGACGGCGAGGATCGCGAGCGTCACCCAGAGGCGCGCACCTTCGCTGTGCGCCGCGTGGCGAGCGGGGGTCGTGACGGCGAGGAGTGGGACTCCGCCGGCCACCGCGACGGCAGCGAAGATCTCGCGCCGTCCGACGTGCTCGTCGAGCTGGCGGACGGCGACGAAGAGGAGGAAGACGAGCGTCATGCCGAGCAGCGGCTGGACGAGCGTGAGCGGCGCCTTCGTGAGCGCGAACGCCTGACAGAGCCAGCCGGCGATGCCGAGGGCCGTCCCGGCGACCCAGCGCGGACGGCGGATGAGCCGCCAGAAGAGGGACAGACGAAGCGCGCTCTCGGCCGTCTCCTGCCGGGCCTCGAGCGTCTGCAGCCCCATCCCGAGCGCGAACAGCGCCGAGGCGCCGAGGGCGGAGAGAACGCCGGTCAGAAGGGCGGGCATGAGCTTCGGAGACCTTAGACCCGCTCTGCGAGCCGCGACAGCCGCAGCGGGCGGGATCGCCGGCTACCCGCTCCCCTCGACCGCGCTCGTCTTCGCGCCGTCGCGCAGGCTCTTCCGGGTGCAGGCCGAGATCGCCGACCCGGCCGCGGTGGCGTTGACGTTCGACGACGGGCCGCATCCGGAAGGGACGCCGCGGGTGCTCGAGCTGCTGCGCGCGGCGAACGCGCAGGCCACGTTCTTCCTCGTCGGAGAGCAGGTCGAGCGTTTCCCGGAGCTGGCTCGCGAGATCGTGGACGCGGGTCACGAGGTGGCCGTCCACTGCTTCCGCCACGTCAATCTCATGCGCCGAGGCCCGGCAACGACCCGCGACGACCTGGACCGGGCGGCCGCCACGATCGGCGAGGCAACGAGCGCCGAGCTCCGCCACTACCGGCCGCCGTACGGAATCCTCACGCTGCCGGCGCTCCGTCACGCACGTGCGCGCGGCTGGCAGACCGTGCTCTGGCGGCACGACGGGCGCGACTGGCGGGCCGACGCGACGCCGGAGTCGATCGCCGCGCGACTGCTGGGGAAGGCGAGCGGCGGCGAGGTGCTTCTCCTCCACGACGCGGACTGGTACGCGTCGCCGAGAAGCTGGGAGCGGACGGCCGGCGCGCTCGAGCTCGTGCTTGAGCGGCTGCGCGAGCGCGGGTTGCGCGCCCGGTCGCTCTAGGCGGCGGCGATCGAAGCCGGAGCGAGCTGCCGGTCGACGGCGGCGGCGAACTCCTCGACGCTGAATGGCTTCGCGAGGTACGCGACGGGCGGATCGAGCCCGAGCTCCTCTCCCTCGTCGGGGAGGATGCTCACGCAGAGGATCGGCAGGTCGGGTTGGTCGGCCCGCGCGGAGCGGGCCGACGCAACCCCTTCTCCCGAGGCCGGTTCCAGAACGAGGAGGTCGAGCTCGCGAGCGGGGGTACCCGGGAGCACGACCTCGTGACCCGACCTTTCCAGTAGCAGCCGCAGGAGCCACCGGACGTCCGGGTCGATCTCGCTCAGCAGGATCCGTGCCATCGGGCGAACGATCTCGCGAGCACGGATGAAACCGGGCGGCGACTCGGTATGAAAAACGTCTGAATCAGCTGCGCGCTGCCACGATGCGCCCGCGCACCTCGCCGAGCTCGACGCCGTTCGCCGCGCGGCCGCGCAGGACGAGCTCGTCGCCGTCCTCGAGCCAGCGCTCGCCGTGGAAGAGCTCGATCATCGAGCCCTCCGTGCCCGGCTCCGCGCCCGAGATCGTCCCGCTCGCCATCAGGTCACCGGTTCGGAGCGGCGCCCCGTTCGACGTCGCGTGCGCGAGTTGCTGCGGCATCGTCCAGTAGACCGTCTTCGCATTGCCCCGGGAGATCGCTTCCCCGTTCAGGTCGACCTCGAGCGCGATGTCGAGTCCCCAGTCGCGGCCGCCGTCGAGATACGGCAGCGGCGGCGGATCCTGAGGCGGCGCCTCGACCCGCGCCTCTTCGAGCAGCGCGAGCGGCGTCACCCAGGCCGAGATCGAGGTCTGGAACGACTTGCCGAGGAACGGGCCGAGCGGCACGTACTCCCAGGCCTGGATGTCGCGCGCGCTCCAGTCGTTGACGAGGACGACTCCGAAGACGTGCCTGGCGAAGTCCCCGGCCGGGACGGGTCGGCCGAGCTCGCTGCCGACGCCGACGACGAAGCCGAGCTCGAGCTCGAAGTCGAGCCGGGGGCTCGGGCCGAACGTCGGCTCGTCCTCGTCCGGCGCCTTCCGCTGGCCGTTGGGCCGGACGACGTCGGTGCCGCTGACGACGACGCTGCTCGCGCGGCCGTGGTAGCCGATGGGCAGCCAGCGCCAGTTCGGCAGCAGCGGCTCCTGGTCGGGCCGGAACATCCGGCCGAGGTTCGTCGCGTGCTCGAGCGAGGAGTAGAAGTCGACGTAGTCCGCGACCTCGAACGGGAGGCGAGCTTCGGTCAGCGGGACGCGAGGGCCGTCGTGCCGGCGCGCCTGTGCGACTGCGTCCTCCCACGCTGCTCGCCCCTGGGCCATGAGCGGGTTCAGCGCCGGTTGCGCGAAGACGCCGCCGAGGCCCGAGAGGTCGACCGCCTCCTCCCCGTCGCGCCACAGCAGCCCGTTCGGCCCGGCGCCGAAGCTCACACGATCCCCAGCGCTTCGAGCTCCTCGACCGGCTCGAAGAACGAGCAGCTGCCGATGGAGTGGAAAAGGGACGCGCGGACGTCGGCGAGCTGCGCGGCATGCGCCTCGCGGCCGCGCCACCGGAACGACTCCTCGTCGAGCTCGAACGCGCCCGGCTGCTCGCGGAGTGCATCCTCCTCGTCGCCGAAGACGGCCGCCGCGAGGAGATTGAGGAAGCCGTGCTCGCCGGCGGCGGTCGGATATGCGTGGTGCAGCCCGGCCGTCGCCTTGAAGAGCACTCCGTCGTCGCGGCAGCGGCGGATGAAAGCTGCGAGCTCCTCCACCGACGGGATCGCCGCGCCTCCGCAGCGGATCTTCGAGATGCCTTCGACGAACGTCGTCTGTCCTTGGCTCTCCGTCGTGCCGTCGACGACGGCGAGCGCGCGATGCTCGTCCTGTGGGAGCTCCGCCAGACGGCCGGCCGGCCAGACGAGCCGTCCGAGCAGCCACGCGTGCTCGCTCTCCCGCGCGCGGCGGTCTGCGGCGAGCGCCTCTTCGGTGGAAAGGCTCGCCGGCGGAAAGGTCGGCGCGTGGTCGAAGAGCCGGGACAGGAGCTCGTGGCGCGCGTCGTCGGCCATCGCGCCGGAGGCTACCCTTCCCACGGGTCAGGCTCCGTGCAGTCCCAGCCTGCGAACCGCGTCAGATCCGGGAGGAAGCAGCGCTAAGTAGTCACTGGGTCGTGTGCGGCAAGCCTGGCCCTCTGCTTGAATCGCCCAATGGCCGCGCTCTACCGGAAATACCGTCCACAGACTTTCGCGGAGGTCGTCGGGCAGGAGGCGGTCGTCCGCACGCTGACGAACGCGATCACGACCGACGCCGTCCGCCAGGCGTACCTCTTCGCGGGCCCGCGCGGCACCGGCAAGACCTCGATGGCGCGCATCCTCGCGAAGTGCCTCAACTGCGCGCAGGGGCCGACGACGACGCCCGACGGAACCTGCCACGCGTGCCAGGCGATCGCCGCCGGCACGTCCCTCGACGTCGTTGAGATGGACGCCGCCTCGCAGCGCGGCATCGACGACATCCGCGAGATCCGCGACCGCGTCGTCCTCCAGCCGGTCGAAGGACGGAACAAGGTCTACATCCTCGACGAGGCCCATCAGCTGACCGACGCCGCCTGGAACGCGCTCCTGAAGCTGATCGAAGAGCCGCCCCCGCACCTCGTCTTCGTCTTCTGCACCACCGACCTGTCGAAGGTGCTGCCGACCGTCCGCTCGCGCTGCCAGACCTTCGTCTTCCAGCGGCCGCGCCTGCAGGATCTCGTCAAGAAGCTCCGTCTGATCGCCGACGCGGAGGGGATCGACGTCCCCGACCAGGCGCTCGCGCTCGTCGCGCGCGGCGCGCGCGGCGCGTATCGCGATGCCGAGTCGGCGCTCGACCAGCTCGCGTCGTCGACGGGCAGCCAGATCACGGTGCAGGCGGTGCTCGAGCTGCTCGGGACGGTCGAGGAGGAGGCGCTCTTCCGGCTCTGCAGCCTCGTGATCGACCGCGACACGGCCGGCGCGCTGACGTACGTCGAGGAGCTGTCGGAGCGCGGCCACGACCTCGGCCGCCTCGTCCTCGACCTGATCGAGCACCTGCGCCAGCTCATGCTCGTCCAGCATCTCGGCGAGGTGCCGGAGGCGCTGCCGGTGACGGAGGAGACGCGCGAGCGGCTGCTCGCGCAGGCGACGCAGATCGGCGAGGCGACCGTCCTGCGGCTGATCGACCTGCTCGAAGTCGCGGTGGACGACATGCGCCAGGGCGGCGATCCGCGGCTGCCGCTCGAGCTCGCGCTCGTCAAGGTGACGCGTCCCGCCGCGGATCTCTCCCGCGAGTCGGTCGCGTTCCGCCTCGAGCGCCTCGAGCAGGGACAGGTCGTTGCGCCCGTCCAGCCCCTCGTCGTGCCGGACGCTCCCCGCGAAGACCCCGGACCGACGGCGGGGGCCGGCCCGAGCGCTCCCGACATCGAGCTCTCCCAGCTGCAGGAGGCGTGGACCGGCACGGTGATCCCGGCGGTCGAGGAGCGCGGCGGGATCCCGACGGCGTCGCTCCTGCGCGAAGCGCATCCGTCCGACCTCCACGGCGACACGCTCACGCTCGAGTTTCCGCCGACCGCGCAGTTCCACCGCGATCTCGCGAGCGAGCCCAAGAACGCGACGCTCCTCGCGGACGCGCTCTACGACGTGACCGGCCGCCGGCTCGAGGTCTCGTTCGAGCTCGGCGAGGTGGGCGAAGCAACGGCCGTCGTCGAGGAAGAGCCTGCGAGCGAGGAGGACTTCGTCCAGCAGTTCACCGACCAATTCGATGCCCGCGAACGGGAGAGCTAGCTCGTGTCGTTCGACATGGAGAAGCTCATGCAGCAGGCCGCGCAGATGCAGGAGCAGGTGAAGCGGATGCAGGAGGAGGCTGCGCACGAGACGGCGCAATCCTCCGTCGGCGGCGGCCTCGTCAAGGTCACGGCGAACGGCGCCGGCGAAGTCGTCGCGATCGAGGTCTCGCCGGAAGCGATCGAGGGAGACGATCTCGAGGCGCTTGCGGATCTCCTGCTCGCCGGCGTGAACGAGGCGCTCCGCTCGGCGCGCGCAGGCGTCGAGGCGAAGGCGCAGCAGATGCTCGGCGAGATGGGAATGGGCGGGCTCCCCGGGCTGGGCGGCTGAGGTGCGCGACCTCTTCTCGAACTGGCTCTGGGCGGCCCTCGTCCTCGCCCTGATCGGCGTGGTCGTCTGGGGCTGGGCGTTCGACTTCTCGCCGCGCTAGTCGCTCACGCGACGGAGATTGGCGGCGGCACAGCCAAGTCCCGACATGGCCCGAAGGGCCACGTCGGTACCTGGTACCGACACGTCCGGAAGGGCCACGTCGGTACCTGGTACCGGCACGTCCGGTACCGGCACGTCCGGAAGGGGCGAGTACCCTCACTCCATGCTCAGCCCGTCGGTCGAGAACCTCGTCGCGCAGCTGACGCGGCTGCCGGGAATCGGCGGCCGAACGGCGCAGCGGCTCGCCTTCCACATCCTCCAGGCCCAGAAGGAGGAGGCGCTCGCGCTCGCCGCGGCGATCGGCGAGGTGAAGGAACGCGTCCGCTTCTGCCGCGAGTGCGGCAACCTCACCGAGGAGGAGTTGTGCGCGATCTGCCTCGACACGCGCCGTGACCGGACGACGATCTGCGTCGTCGAGCAGCCGGTCGACCTCGTCTCGGTCGAGCGGACGGCGGAGTACCGCGGCCTCTACCACGTCCTCGGCGGCGCGCTCTCGCCGCTCGACGGGGTCGAACCGGAGGACTTGCGGATCGACGAGCTCCTCCACCGCGTCCAGAGCGACGGCGTGGTCGAGGTCGTGCTCGCCACGAACCCGAACGCGACCGGCGAGGCGACCGCGTCCTATCTCGCGGGCAGGCTTCGCGATCGCGTTCGCGTCACGCGCCTCGCGAGCGGCCTCCCGGTCGGCGGCGACCTCGAATACGCCGACGAAGTGACGCTCGGACGAGCGCTCGCGGGCCGTCGAGAGATGACCTAGGCAAGATTCCGCCATGACCGTGCACGAGACGGTTCCGGAAGTAGCCGCCGACGCCGCGTCGCCCGGCCGCGATCTCGTCGTGATGAAGTTCGGCGGCACCTCGGTCGCCGACACGGAGAAGATCAAGGAGGTCGCGCGACGGCTCGTGCGCGCGTGCGAAGAGGGCGGGCGCGTCGTCGGCGTTCTCTCCGCGATGGGCGACTCGACGGACGAGCTGATCAGGCTCGCACACGAGATCTCCCCCCGGCCGCAGCCCCGCGAATACGACATGCTCATCTCGGTCGGCGAGCGGATCTCCAACTCCCTCTGCGCGATGGCCGTCCACGATCTCGGCCACGAGGCGATCTCGCTCACCGGCTCGCAGGCGGGCATCGTCACCGACACCGTTCACGGCAAGGCCAAGATCGCGGAGGTGCGCGCGACGCGCATCAACGAGGCGCTCGACGCGGGGAAGATCGTTCTCGTCGCGGGCTTCCAGGGCGTCTCCGCCGACTCGCACGACGTGACGACGCTCGGCCGGGGCGGCTCCGACACGACAGCCGTCGCGCTCGCAGCCGCTCTCGGCGCAACCGCGTGCGAGATCTACACCGACGTCGAGGGCGTCTTCACCGCCGACCCGCGCCTCGTCCCCGGTGCCCGCAAGCTCGAGGCCGTCACGTACGAGGAGATGCTCGAGCTCGCGGCGAGCGGTGCGAAGGTGCTCCAGCTACGCTCGGTCGAGTTCGCGCGCAACCACAATGTGCGCCTGCACGTTCGCTCGACGTTCTCCGACGCAGGGGGAACGTGGATCGTCGACGAAGAGGATCCCGTGCTCGAGAAGGCCATCATCAGCGGCGTCGCGCACACCGACTGCGAGCCGCTCTACCGCGTCCGGGAGATGGACGCCGCGCAGCTGTTCAACCGGCTCGCCGCGGCGAACGTCAACGTCGACACGATCCTCCAGATCACCGGCGGCGAGATCGTCTTCAGCGCACCGCTCGAGGATCGCGGCGCGTGCGAGGAGCTGCTCGGCGGGCTCGACGTGGAGTGGTCGATGCGCGACGACCTCGGCAAGGTCAGCCTCGTCGGCGCGGGCATGAAGAGCCATCCCGGCATCGCGGCGAAGACGTTCGCGACGCTCGAGCAGGCCGGAGTCGAGCCGGAGGTTATCTCCACCTCGCCGATCAAGATCGCCTGCCACGTCGCGACGGGGGACGTCCCGAAGGCTGTCGCTGCGCTGCACGAGGCGTTCGCGCTGGGGGAGGCGTGATGCGGGAGGCGCGGATCGGCGTCGTCGGCGCGACCGGCGCCGTCGGGACCGTGACGCTGCGCCTTCTCCGCGAGCGCGGCTATGGAAATGTTCGCGCTTTCGCCTCGGAGCGGTCGGCCGGACGCAAGCTCGACGGCGGGCTCGCCGTCGAGGAGGCGACGCCCGAGGCGCTCTCCGCGGGCGATCTCGATCTCGTCTTCTTCTCCTGCGGCACGGCCGCGTCGCGGCGGCTCGTTCCCGCGGCGGTCGACGGCGGAGCGCTCGCCGTGGACAAGTCGAGCGCCTACCGGCTCGTCGACGGCTATCCGCTCGTCGTGCCGGAGGTGAACGGCGAGCGCGCGGCCGCCGCGCTCGCATCGACCCGCGTCGTCGCCAACCCGAACTGCTCGACGATCCCGCTCACGTGCGTCCTCAAGCCGCTGCTCGACGCCGCCGGCCTCCGCCGCGTCCGCCTCTCCACGTACCAAGCGGTCTCGGGCGCCGGCGCGCAGCGGATGGAGCGGCTGCGGAACGAGGCGCCCGAGGAGCACGATCTCGAGTTCGACTGGGACTGGGACGGCGACGAGACCGACGAGGAGGCGAAGATCCGCGCCGAGTCGCAGAAGATCCTCGAGCTGCCGAAGCTCCCGATCAGCGCGACGACGGTGCGTGTGCCGGTGCTCGTCGGACACTCGCAATCTGTCTGGATCGAGACCGAAGAGCCGCTTTCGCTCGAGCGGGCCGAGTCGGTCCTTGCCGCTGCCCCCGGCGTCCGGGTCGTTCAGACGCCGACCTCACGTGCTGCGGCAGAGACCGAGGACGTGCTCGTCGGCCGCATCCGCTCGGACCGGGCTGCGGACGAGAACGGCCTCGTCCTCTTCCTCGCCTGCGACAACCTCGTCAAGGGCGCCGCGCTGAACGCGATCCAGATCGCCGAGCTCCTGCTCGAGCCCGCGCGCGCCGCGGCCTAGCCGCGCTCGAGCCGGTCGAGCTTCGTCTGCAGAAGCTCGATCAGTGCCCGGACTTCGCGTCGCACTTCGACGAGCGCTGCGCGTGCCTCAGGAGAGATCTTCTTCTTCGCCATCGTCGTCCTCTTCGTCGTCGCCGAGCAGTTCGTCGAGCTTCTCCTCGATCCGCATCAGCGCGAGGATGATAGCCCTGACGTCCTCGCGATCGATCTCATCCGGCACGGCTAAATCGTGGCAATGGTTCGGACGCTCGACAAGACGCTCTTTCGGCCACGTCAGGCGAGAGCGCGGCCGTGTGCCCCAGTGCTCGGGAATGTCACTCGACGGCGGCGTAGTTCGTACGATTGTGTCCGGCTGTGGCGCGCCGCCAGACTGGAGCGACAGTGCTTCGGCTTCTGATGGCTGCAATAGCTCTGGCGGTCACCCTGGCCCTGGTTGGGTGCGGCCACCGGGTGGCCCTTTCGAGCTTCTTGGAGCTGCACGTGATCAACGACACGCGCCGAGCCGTGACACTCGTGCTCCCCCGTCCTAACCCTCCCGACCACATGGCCCGAGGAACCGGGGTAGACCTCTATGTGCCGCGCAACAATCGAGCCGGCTTCGTACTTGTGCGTATCGTCAGCGGGCGCACGACCCTGGGGTGTTTCACGGTCCACTACGGCAAGGGGCAGAAGCACGCGACGGCGCGTGTGTCGGCTGCCACCCCGTGCAGCTCCTTGAGGCGCCAGGGAGGAGAGCGCGGCGGTCTGCCCCAGTACTCAGGAATGTCCCCTGAGAGGCTCGTCGCGGATCAGAATGAGGAATGGACGCTGGTGTGCAGCAACCCGCGGGCGAGGCGCCCGCGGACCAGGTCGCGAGCGCGGGGGTAGGGGGGCTTTCCCTTTCCCGCTTTCGCGCCGTGGCGAGCCCCGAGCTGATCGACAAGGTCACCGGCACCTACGAACTGGACTGGACTGGCGAGAGCTCCGACGTCGGCGGCGACATGAACCTGAATCTCGTTCTGTCCGGCGCCGACGGTCCCGCATACGTGTTGCGCGTGTACGCGCCCTGGGTGGGCGCCAAGCGACTGCGGTTCATCCAGGCGCTACGGAGCTACCTGCGTGACAGCGGTCTGCCGTTCACCGAGACGCTGGTCACCAAGCACGGCCACGGCGTGGTGGAAGCGGACGGGCGCGTGGCGGAGATCGAGCGCTACGTGGCCGGCGAGAAGATGACTTGGGACGCGAGTCGCCAACTCCGCCCCGCCCTAGCCATGCTCGGCCGCGTCCATGCCGCGATGGCGCTGGCCGCGGGCTTGAGCGGCGAGCAGCCGCCCGGACATGCGAATCACGTGGAAGCCGAACAGGCGCTTGGCTGGGCGAGGCGAGCCGCGGCAGTTGTAAGGGGCTGGGAGGACGCGAGACCCGCGGAGCTGGCGCTGGCCCGGGACATGGTGCACCTGGCGGAGGCCCTTCCTCCCCGGGAGGCCGAGTTGGCAGGCGCCGCACGCCGCCAGCTCGTGCACGGCGACTTCTGGGAACACAACGTGTTGTTCGACTCCGATGACCACATCGCCGCCGTGCTGGACCTGGATTTCTGCGGGACCCGCCCCCGCGTCGACGATCTCGCTTACACCTTGAGTGGCACCGCTTCGTCGTTGCATAGCCCGACTGTGGAGCATGCGCACTGGGAGAGCATCCGCCCAGCCGTCGATGACTACTCCCAGGCTGTGGCGCCCCCGTTGTCGCTGGAGGAGCGCCGGGCGCTGCCGTTGGCGATCGCCCGCGTAGTGCTCTTCGTGGCTCGCCACCTCGTCGCGGAAGCTGAGTTGGGCGCGGCCGCCGGCTTCAGCCGCAACCACCAGCGCCGCATGCTGGCCGAGATACGCGACATCGTGACGTGGTCGTTGGCGCTCGCGCAAGACCCCGAACCGGTGCAGGCCATCTTCGCTGAATAGGGACAATCGGGTGTGGCATAGAGGGGGTCAGCTGAACGAGCGTGGACTCTCGCCTGAACGGATCTAGGGCCGCTGCGGCGCGGGGGCCGGCATGAACGCCTCGCGCACCACCTGTAGCACCTTCTCGCGCGCGCCCTCCTCCACCGGCTGCAAGCCGCCCAACTCGAGCCGTGCGAGCTCGACGCGGCCATGGGCGCGCACGGGGAGGAAGCCGAAGTCGGCGAGGAAGTCGGCCGGGAAGATCGTCCTGTGCACATGGAAGCGTTCGAAGTTCGGCGCTCCCTCCGCGTAGCGGTACGCGAACGCCTCGAGCGCGCGTGCGCCGCGGTCGCGGGCGTCGCCGATCGCCGTGAGGAAGAGTGACTGCATCACCCACGGACGCGTCGGATCCGTGAGGTACGCACAGGTGACGAGCACCGCGTCGGGGCTCGCCGGGCCCGCAGGAAGCTCGCGCGCCCGCGGGAAGAACCCGGCCGGCCCGTACTGCATCGAACCGAGCAGGCGGCCCTCCTCGTCGTGGTAGACGGTCCCCCACGCGCCCCACTCCTCCTCGGTCTCGCGGATCCAGCGGCGCTTGTCGATGCTGCGGCCGCTCCGGGTCTGCCACCAGATGCACTCGTGGCAGACGGCGGGCGCGGTCTCGAGCGTCGCTCCCGTCAGGCCGGCGATCCGCGTGCTCATTCGATCGCGTCCACGACGACGTCGACACTCGCCGGCTCGACGTCGGCCATCGAGGCGAGGTACTCCCTCACGCGCGCCTGCACGCGCGCGCCGAGCGCCGGGATCGAGGCGCCCGACTCGGCCACGACGTGGAGCTCGATCCGGACCACGCCGTTCTTCTCCGCGATGCGCACGCCGCCGCGCCCGGGCAGCGGGCTGTCGACGAGCCCGCGCACGCCGTCGACCTCCTTCGCCGCGTCGGCCGCGTAGCGGGCGAGAATGTCGGTCGAGATCGTCGCCTGGTCGGCCACGACTGGAGGTTATCCCCGCCTGAGCACGAGCTCCGTCGCCTCGGGGCGCGCCGCGAAGCGGAGCGGGACGAAAGTCGTGCCTAGGCCGGCCGAGACGTGCATCGTGGTGGCGTCGCTCCGGTAGATGCCCGCGACGTACGGCGCGAACGGATGCGCGAGCGGGACCTTGCCGCCGGGATACGGCAGGCAGATCTGGCCGTCGTGGAGGTGCCCGGCGAGGACGAGGTCGAAGCGTCCCGGCTCGAGCAGCTCGAGGACGCGCGGGTAGTGGCAGAGGAGGATCGAGAAGTCCGCCTCCCGCGCGAGCTCGTTCGGGTCGAGCCGCGGCCGGCCGCGCACGATCAGCCGCGGATCCACGCCGGCGATCCAGACGCTCTGGCCGCGCAGCTCGAGCAGCCGCCCCTCGTCGCGCAGCAGCGTCGCGGGCTCGAGCTCCCGCAGATTCGAGGAGCGAGCCTGGGGATCGCGGCTGATCGCGACGTCGTGGTTGCCGAGGATCGCGAAGACCGGTTCTGGCAGGACGCGGACGACGCGGCGCAGCATCGGCTCGCCGCGGGGATGCGTGAGGAGGTCGCCGCTGATCGCGACGAGATCCGGCTTGCGCTCGTGCGCCCACTCCGTCGCCTTCCAGACGGCGCCGAGCCCGGGCGACGGCACGCCGAGGTGGAAGTCGGAGAGATGCGCGATGCGGAGGCCGTCGAGCTCTTCCGGCAGGCCGGGCACGCCGATCTCGAGCTCCCGGAGCCGGACCCAGCTCGCCTCGAACGCGCCCCAGCCGAGGCCCGCGCCGGCCAGCGCGCCGACGGCTCTCAGACTTCCAGGCGTTCTAGTGCCGGCCGCGGATCGACGATGTGGCGCTTGAACTTCAGCTCCGCCTCCTCGAGCCCGGCGGCGACGCCGACGAGCTGGGCGAGGTGGAGGATCGGCAGCTGGAACTTCCGCCCGGTCGACGCCTCGAGCTTCTGCTGCCACGCGTCGAGCGAGAGGTGGCAGAGCGGGCACGGCGTGACCATCACGTCGGCGCCCGCCTCCAGCGCCTGCTCGACCGGCTGGATCAGCTCCCCCATCGCCGTCTCCTCGCGCGCCGCGATGATCGGGAAGCCGCAGCACTTGATCTTCGCCGGATAGTCGATCGCCTCGCCGCCGCACGCCTCGATGATCCGCTCGAGCGACCACGGCCGGTCGGGATCCTCGAAGCCCATGATCTTCGACGGGCGCAGGATCTGGCAGCCGTAGAACGGCGCGACCTTGAGCCCCTTCAGTCCCTTGTGCGCCGCCTGCTTGAGCAGCTCGAAGCCGTCTCCCTCCGCGATCTCCCACAGAAGGTGGCGAACCTCGATCCCGCCCGAGTACGGCGGCACGCCGACCGTGACGAGGTTCTCGTTGACGCGCGCGAGCACCGCGGAATCGCCCTGGAGGATGTGGTTCGCCTGCCGCAGGTTGAGCGTGCAGACGTTGCAGACCGTCAGCAGCGTTTCGCAGCCGGTCGCCTCGGCGTAGGCGAGGATCCGCGCGTTGAGGTGGAGGTAGTAGTCGGGCTCCGCCTCGTGGATGTCGCCGGCGCCGCAGCACGTCACCGACTCGAGCTCGATCAGCTCCAGGCCGACGCGCGGCGCGAGAGCCTGCGTCGAGGTGTCGAGCTCTTTCGCCGAGAGCGAGGCGAGACAACCCTTGTAGTACGCGACCTGCTTCACGCTTCCGCCTCCTCGACTTCCGGTAGATAGGGCCGCGGCGCGGCGCCCGGCCGTGCGTAGATCTCCTCGAGCTCGCCGCCGATCGCGTGTCCGTGCGCGAGACGCTCGAGCGCCTTCTCGCCCTGGACGTGTCCGAGCGCGCCGCCGCGATCCTGCTCGCGCACGAGCTTGTGGAGGTTGCGCGCCTCCCCCACGTCCTTCGCCGTGTGCGGGAACGGGATCGGTCGCACCTTGCCGTGCTTCGCGAGCGACATGCCGAACTTGAGCTGCTTGATCGCGGCGACGTAGCCCTGCGTCTTCGGGATCAGCTCTTCCTCGCGCAGCCAGCCGGTCGTCTCCGCACTCCGCACGAACCACTTCGCGTGCTTGGCGCCCATATCGCGGTCGATGCCGTGGCGGATCGCCTCGGCGCCGAGCTTCGCGATAGCGTCCCGCGGGTCGACGCCCTTCGGACAGCGCTCGTTGCAGAAATAGCAGCGCGTGCAATCCCAGATCCCGTGCTCCTGGCTGTACTGCTCGAGCCGCTCCACCGTCGCAGCGTCGCGAGGATCGCCGACGAAGCGCATCCCCTTCGCGAGCGCCTGCGGGCCGAGGAACTCGGGATCGGACTCCATCGCGTTGCACTCCGAGACGCAGCAGCCGCAGTTGATGCAGAGCGCCTCCTTGTGGATCGGCTGCATCAGCTCCTGCGAGATCCGGTACTCCCGCCCGTCCTCGGGGCGCTCGTAGCCCGGCTGCAGCCACGGCTTCATCGCCTTGAACTTGTCCCAGAACGGATTCATGTCGACGACGAGGTCCTTGACGATCGGGAGGTTCCCCATCGCGGAGATCACCGGGACACGGCCCTCGTTCGCGATGTCGTACATCCGCGTCTTGCAGGCGAGAACCGCGGCGCCGTCCATCCGCATCCCGCAGGAGCCGCAGATCATCATCCGGCAGCTCTTGCGGTAGGCGAGCGTCCCGTCGTGCTTCTCCTTCGCGATGTCGAGGCAGTCGAGGAGGGTCGCCTCGTCGGGTGCGTCGATCTCGTACTCGCGCAGCGCCCGCTCGCCCGTCGCCGAGTCGTAGCGCCAGACCTTGAAGGCGACTTTCATCAGTGGCCCGCCCGGTGACGCCGGTGGATGACTGGGTTGCGAGCACCAAGCGATGCAAGGACGCAGGGAGCGCTCGGGCCGGTTGGCCCGGGCGCGACCGAGGACGCAGCAGCGCGCCGTGTGATCGCGAGCCAGGCGCCGCTAAGTGTCGCCGGGCGGGCCACCTAGTACTTCCTCTCCTCGGGCTCCCATTTCGTGAAGCGCACCTCGGAGGTGGAGAGCTCGACGCCGCCGTCCTTCCAGCGCGTGATCGAGTGGTGGAGGAAGTTCTCGTCGTCGCGCTTGGGATAGTCGTGCGGGCGCGCGTGCGCGCCCCGGCTCTCCTTCCGCGCCAGACCGGCCGTGAGCATGCAGAGCGCAGTGTCGAGCATGTTCCCGAGCTCGATCGCCTGGGTCAGGTCGCTGTTGAAGACCTCGCCCTTGTCCTCGACGTAGACGTTCGGATAGCGCTCGCGGAGATCCTCGATGATCTCGATCTGCTTCGCCATCTGCTCCTCGCGGCGGAAGACGGCGAAGTTCTCGAGCATCGAGGTGCCGAGCTCCTCGCGGAGCTTCCAGGGCCGCTCGCCGTCGGTGCGGTCGAGCAGGTCGCCGAGCTTCGTCTCGGCATCGCGCTCGGCGGACTCCGGCACTTCGACCGTCGTGTTCGCGAGCGCCCACTCTGCGGCGGATCGCCCGGCGCGGCGGCCGAAGGTGATCGTCTCCATCAGCGAGTTGCCGCCGAGGCGGTTCGCGCCGTGGATGGAGACGCACGCGCACTCGCCGGCGGCGTAGAGGCCGGTCATCTCCGTGGCGCCGTCGTTGTCAGTCTCGATCCCGCCCATGTGGTAGTGCGCCCCGGGCCGCACGGGCACCGCGTCGTAGATCGGGTCGATCCCGGCGTAGACCATCGAGAGCTCGCGCGAGCCCGGGAGCCGCTCGAGGATCCGCTCGGCGCCGAGGTGGCGCATGTCGAGCATGACGCTGCCGTCGACCCCGCGGCCCTCGTCGATCTCCGTCTGCTCCGAGCGGGAGACGACGTCGCGCGACGCGAGCTCGAGCGCGTTCGGCGCGTAGCGCTTCATGAAGCGCTCGCCGTCCTTGTTGATCAGGTACGCGCCCTCCCCGCGACAGCCTTCGGTGAGGAGGATCCCGGTTGGGTAGAGCGTCGTCGGATGGAACTGCATGAACTCCATGTCCTTGAGCGGGAGGCCGAGATGCAGCGCCATCGCCGTCCCATCGCCGGTGCACGCGTACGCGTTCGTCGTCACGCGGTACTGGCGGCCCGCGCCGCCGGTCGCGAGCACGACCGTCTTGCCGCCGATCGTCTTCAGCCCGCCGTGGAGGAGGTCCCAGCAGACGACGCCCTGGCAGCGGCCGTCGTTCTCCACGAGCTGCCACGCGAAGAACTCCTCGTAGACCGGGATGTCGCGCTTGCAGACCTGCTCCCACAGCACCTGGATCAGCACGTGGCCGGTGATGTCGGCGGCGAAGACCGTGCGCGGCGAGCCTGCGGCGCCGAACGGCCGCTGCGCGAGCTTGCCGTCCTCGCGCCGGGAGAAGACCGCGCCCCAGTGCTCGAGCTGGAGGATGTCGCCCGGCGCTTCCTGCGCGAAGAGCTCGATCGCGTCCTGGTCGCCGATGTAGTCGGAGCCCTTGACCGTGTCGTAGGCGTGGATCTCCGGGCTGTCGTCCGCCGCGTTGCCGAGGGCCGCGTTGATCCCTCCCTCGGCCGCACCGGAATGGGATCGAGTCGGGTGGATCTTCGAGATCATCGCCACGTCGGCGCCCGCGTCGAAGGCCTCGATCGCGGCGCGCATTCCTGCGCAGCCCGCCCCGACGACGAGCACGTCGTGCTTCGCGATCATCGAAAACGACGCTAGCGCAATGGGACGGGCCGTCGCTGAGGTAGGCGCCGCCCTTCTCGCGTCGAAATCCGTCGGATGGACGCACGTGCCGCGGCCGACCGCTTCCTCGCCTCGCCGGCGCTCAGCGACGGCACCCGCCGCGCCTACCGCGGCGACGTCAACGAGTTCTGCGACTGGCTCGAGAGCCGCAAAGTCGCGCTGGAGCAGGTCGACGTCCGCGTGCTCGCCGACTACGTCGCGTCGCTCGGCGACCGCCGGTCGCGGAAGCTCGCGCCGACGACGATCTCGCGCAAGATCGCGGCCGTCCGCGCCTTCCTTCGCCACGCACTCGGGCCGGAGCGGGTTCCCGACGGCCGGCTCGCGCCGCGCCGCCCGCGCCGCCTGCCCGACGCGCCGTCGACAGCCGAGATCGAGCGGACGCTCGCCGCGCTCGAGGGCGAGGGAGCGATCGCGCTCCGCAACCGCGCGCTCGTCGAGCTCGTCTACTCCGCGGGGCTGCGCAGCGCCGAGGCGGTCGGCCTCGATCTCGGCGACGTCGACTTCGAGCAGGAGCTCGTCCATGTCCGCCGGGCCAAGGGAGGAAAGGAACGCGTCGTGCCGCTCGGCGAGGAGGCGGCGCTGTGGGTCGGCCGCTACCTCCGCGAGGCGCGCCCGGAACTGGCAAAGGGAGCTCGTGCTGGAAGCGCCGCCGGCGACGCCCTGTTCCTCTCCGCGCGCGGCCGGCGGCTCGACACGAGCACGCTGCGCCGCGTGGTTCCCAATCCCCACCGGCTGCGACATGCATTCGCGACGCACCTGCTCGACGGCGGCGCCGACCTGCGGACGATCCAGGAGCTGCTCGGACACAGCTCCCTCTCGACAACCCAGGTCTACAGCCACGTCGACCCGCGCCATCTGCGCCGCGCGTACGACCGCGCGCACCCGCGGTCGTAGGAATGACAATGAGCGCATGCGGGTCTCGGCCAGAGTCGACTACGCGCTCCGGGCGATGGTGGAGCTCGCCGCCCATCCCGACGGCCTGACCACGGCCGAGCAGCTCGCCTCGGCGCAGCAGATCCCGCCGAAGTTCCTCGAGAGCATCCTCGCCCAGCTGCGGAGCGGTGGGCTCGTGGCGAGCCAGCGCGGCGCGGAGGGCGGCTACCGGCTCGCGCGGCCGGCCGAGGAGATCTCGATCGCCGACGTGATCCGCGAGCTCGAGGGGCCGATCGCGACCGTGCGCGGCGTGCGGCCGGACGAGCTCGAATACGCGGGCGCGGCGGCGAAGCTGCGCGACATCTGGCTCGAGCTCCGGGCGCAGATGCGCGGCGTCCTCGAGCAGACGACGCTCGCGGATCTCGTTACGAAAAGCTGACAGATTCTCCCTTGCGCCGCACTTCTCCTTATGGCAATAATCAGTTCTGCCAATACCTACTAGATCGATAGGAAAGGCAGGACACCCGGTCATGCGTCGCCCCATCCTCTTCTCGCTGGTCCTCCCCGTCGTTCTCGTCTGCGCGAGCGCAGCGCAGGCCAAGCAGGCCGGAACGACGGTCAATCTCGTCGCCTTCTCCACCCCGAAGCCGGTCGTGCAGAAGCTGATCGCGAAGTGGACGTCGACGTCCGCCGGCAACGGCGTCTCGTTCACGCAGTCGTACGGGCCGTCGGGCTCGCAGGCGCGCGCGATCGTCGCGGGGCAGCCGGCCGACATCGCCTTCCTCTCGAACGCGCTCGACGTCGACACGCTCACGCAAGCGGGTCTCGTCGAGAGCAACTGGACGAAGAAGCTGCCGCACGGCGGGATCGTGGCCGACTCCGTCGTCGCCTTCGTCGTCCGGCCCGGGAACCCGAAGCACATCGCGAACTGGAGCGACCTCGTCAAGCCCGGCGTCCAGGTCGTGTCGCCCGATCCGTTCAGCTCCGGCGGCGCGAAGTGGAACATCCTCGCGGCCTACGGCGCGATGCGGAAGTCGGGCGAGAGCGACAAGAAGGCGACCGCCTTCGTGGCGAACGTGTTCAAGCACGTCGTCTCGCAGGACTCGTCCTCGTCGAACGCGATGAACACGTTCCTCGCGGGCAAGGGAGACGTCCTGATCACGTACGAGAGCGAGGCGTACGCCGCGCTCGCGGCCGGCAAGCACATCGGCCTCGTCATCCCGAAGCAGACGATGCTGATCCAGCTGCCGATGGTTCCGCTCAAGAACGCGCCGGCGGCTGCGACGAGCTTCATCTCGTACGCGCACACGCCGAAGGCGCAGGCGATCTTCGCGGCGAACGGCTACCGGCCCGTGGCCCAGGCCGTCCTGAACGAGAAGTCCCTCGCCGTCTGGAAGACGCGGTTCGGCGGCCGCAGGCAGATCTTCCAGATCTCCGACCCGGTCTTCGGCGGCTGGAACAAGGTGAACACGGTCTGGTTCGACCCGAACACCGGCCGGATGGTGAAGATCGAACAGGAAGTCGGGGGCCCGACCCATTAGCGCGCTTGCGGCAGCTGCCGCGCGCGAGCCGCGGAGGCTCGGCGCGGCGGGACGGGTCAGCACCGGCCTGTCCCTCGGCGCGATCTCGACCTTCCTCATGGTCGTGGTCGTCCTCCCGATCGCCGCACTCGTCTGGGAGTCGAAGCAGGGCGGAGCGCACGCGTTCTGGCAGGTCGTCTCGAGCCCCGAAGCCGTCGCCGCGCTGAAGCTCACGTTCGGCGCCGCCTTCGCCGTCGTCCTGATCAACGCCGTGCTCGGCACCGTCACCGCCTGGGTTCTCGTGCGGGACGACTTCCGCGGCAAGGCGCTCGTCAACGCGGTGATCGACCTGCCGTTCGCGCTGCCGACGATCGTCGCCGGGATCACCCTCCTTGCGCTCTACGGGCCGCGCTCGCCCGTCGGCATCGACGTCGCGTTCACGCGCACCGCGATCGTGTTCGCGCTCTGCTTCGTGACGCTCCCGTTCGTGATCCGGACGGTGCAGCCCGTCCTCCACGAGCTCGACGTCGAGATGGAGGAGGCCGCGCGCTCGCTCGGCGCGAGCCGGCTCGCGGTTTTCCGGCGGATCGTTCTCCCGAATCTCCTGCCGGGGATCCTCTCCGGCGTCGTTCTCGCGCTCGCGCGCGCGCTCGGGGAGATCGGCTCCGTCGTGCTGATCTCGGGGAACCTCCCCTACCGCACCGAGGTCGCGTCGGTCTTCATCTACAGCCAGATCCAGAACGGCTATCCGAGCGCCGCGGCGGCGGTCGCGGTCGTGCTCCTCGTCGCCGCGTTCGTCCTCCTGCTCGCGATCGGCGCACTCCGCTTCTTCGCCACGAGGCACGAGCGTGCGTAAGCAGCTCGGTCTGCGGGCGGTCGCGCTCGTCTACCTCCTCGTCATCCTGCTCGCGCCGCTCGGGATGGTCTTCTACCGGACGTTCCAGAGCGGGCTCCGGCCGGTGTGGCAGACGCTTTCCGACCCGGGGACGATCCACGCCTTCGAGGTCACGCTGATCGCGACGGGCATCGCCGTGCCGCTGAACACGGTCTTCGGCGTGCTCTGCGCGCTCGCGATCGTGCGCCGCCGCTTCCCGGGGAAGGGCATCCTCAACGCCTTCATCGACCTGCCGCTCGCCGTGTCGCCCGTCGTGATCGGCTTGTGTCTCTACCTTCTCTACGGCAGGACGGGCTGGTTCGGGAGCTGGCTGATGGGTCACGGGATCCAGGTCCTGTTCGCGCTGCCGGCGATCGTCCTCGCGACCGTGTTCGTCTCCGTCCCGTTCGTCGCGCGCGAGGTGATCCCGACGCTCCGCGAGCTCGGGAACGAGCAGGAGCAGGCCGCGGCGACCCTCGGCGCGACCCGCTGGCAGCGATTCTGGCGGATCACGCTGCCCTCGATCCGCTGGGCCGTCGTCTACGGCGTCGTGCTCACGAGCGCCCGCTGCCTCGGCGAGTACGGCGCGGTCGCGGTCGTCTCCGGCCGCATCATCGGCAAGACGGAGACGGCGACGACGCTCGTCGACGACCTGATCCAGAACTTCGACACCGCGGGCGCGTACGCCGTCTCGCTCGTGCTCGCGACGATCGCGGTGCTCGTGCTCGTCGCCATGACCGTCATCCGACCGCAGGAGGCGCGTTGATCGAGATCCGGAACATCACGAAGCGGTTCGGCGACTTCGTCGCGCTCGACGACGTCTCGCTCGAGATCGCCGCGGGCTCGCTGACCGCGGTGCTCGGCCCGAGCGGCTCGGGCAAGTCGACGCTCCTCCGGATCGTCGCGGGGCTCGAGCGGCCCGACTCGGGCGAAGTCCTCCTGGCGGGAGAGGACGCCACCGGCCTCGCGCCGCAGCGCCGTGACGTCGGCTTCGTCTTCCAGCACTACGCCGCGTTCAAGCACATGACCGTCCGCGACAACATCGCGTTCGCGCTGACGATCCGGAAGCGGCCGAAGCAGGAGATCCGGGAACGCGTCGACGAGCTGCTCGAGCTCGTCCAGCTCCAAGGGTTCGCGGACCGCTACCCGTCGAGGCTCTCGGGCGGCCAGCGCCAGCGGATGGCGCTCGCCCGCGCCCTCGCCGCGAAGCCGCCCGTCCTGCTCCTCGACGAGCCGTTCGGCGCCCTCGACGCGCGCGTGCGCGCGGAGCTGCGCGACTGGCTGCGGCGGCTGCACGAGGAGGTGCACGTGACGACGGTGTTCGTCACGCACGACCAGGAGGAGGCAATGGAGGTCGCCGACCGCGTCGCCGTCCTCAACCGCGGACGGCTCGAGCAGGTCGGCGCGCCGGCGGAGCTGTACGACCAGCCGACGTCGGAGTTCGTGCTCCGCTTCCTCGGCGACGCCTTCCGGCTCGGCGACGGTTTCGTCCGCCCGCACGAGATCGTCCTCGGCCGCTTCCCGGAGAACGGGGCGATCGAGGTGGAGATCGAGCGGATCGTCGTCGTCGGCGCGGACGTGCGAGTCGAGCTCTCCGACGGGAGCGGCGAGCGGATGACGGCCCGGCTGCGCCGCGAGGACGCCGACGAGCTCGAGCTGGCCCGCGGCGAGATCGTCTGGGCCTCAGCCCGCGATGCGAAAGCTCTCCAGCCCCTCGGGTGACTCCTCGACGACCTCGACGCGCTGCCGGGCGGCTCGCTCGACGCTGGGAGGCGTCGGGCGGAGCAGGACGAAGTCAGCGGCATGACGAAGCGGGCAGATCCCGCCGTCGAGGGCTTCCTCGCTCTCGCCGCCGCACGCCTCGCGCCGCGCACGGTCGAGGCGTACCGCCGCGACCTCGCGCACCTCGCCGCCTGGCTCGGCCGCTCGCCGGCGCGCGCGAGCGCCGACGACCTCGCCTCGTACGTCGCCCAGCTACGCGCCGACGGGCTCGCGGCCACGACGATCGCACGCCGCATCGCGGCCATCCGCTCCTTCTTCCGCCACCAGGTGCTCCTCGGGGCGCGGACGGACAATCCCGCGGCACAGGTCGAGCTGCCGAAGCGGCGCCGGACGCTGCCGCGCACGCTCTCGCCCGGCGAGGTGGAGCGCCTCCTCGACGCGGCGTCCGGAACGACCCTGCGCGCGATGCGCGACCGAGCCCTCGTCGAGCTCCTCTACGGCGGCGGCCTGCGCGTCAGCGAGGCGGTCTCGCTCGACCGCCGGGCCGTCGATCTCGAGACCCGGTTCGTCCGCTGCATCGGCAAGGGCAACAAGGAGCGCGTCGTCCCGATCGGCCGGGAAGCCGCGGACGCCGTGCGCCGCTATCTCGCCCACGGCCGGCCGTTCCTCGAGCGGCAACCCCGCACCGAGCTGTTCCTCAACGCCCGCGGCGGCCCGCTCACCCGCGCCGGCGCCTTCCTCATCCTGCGCGGGCTCGCCGCAAAGGCAGGACTCGAGCCGGAGCGGATCCACCCGCACCTCCTCCGCCACTCCTTCGCCACGCATCTGCTCGAGGGCGGCGCCGATCTCCGCGCCGTGCAGGAGATGCTCGGACACGCCGACCTCGCGACGACAGAGCTCTACACGCACGTATCCGATCGCAGGCGGCGCGAGTTGTACTTCCAGGCGCACCCGCACGCCCGCCGGAAGTCGACAGCGAGGAAGTAGGCATGCACCTCGATCCGCAAATCGCAATCGCCGCCGCCACCACACTCGGGGCGGGGTGGCTGATGACGGTCGCGGGGGTCCAGAAGAGCGCCCTGGAGCGTCGCCGGCGGCGCCGGATCTGCCCGTCCTGCGGGCGCGAGATCCGGGCGCGGGTCTGTACGACCTGCGCCGGCTAGCTAGCGCTTGGCCGCCTGAGCTTTTCGCTTCAGGGTCTGCGCGACGCTGCCGGCGGCCCGGCTGAGATCCGCGCCGGACTCGTCGTCGGCGGCGGTCCCTTCGAGCAGGACGATCGTCTCGCGCTGCGGCGAGCCGTTCTTCAGCGCTAGCACCGCGAGGCGGCGCACCGCGGCGTTCTCGTCGGGGTCCGCGAGCATCCTGTGGAGCAGTGGACGCACGGAGTTGACCGTGCTCGGGTGGTCGCGGGAGAGGAGCTCGACCGAGAGAAGCGCCGAGCCGCGCGCCGCCGGGCTCCCGTCGTCGAGCCCGCGCCGCAGCAGCTCCTCCTTCGCGCGCCAGCGGAACAACCCCACTGCGCGGAAGGCAAGCGCACGCTCGCGGAAATCCTGGCTCCGCGCCTGCGCCTCGAGCTCGTCGTCCCATTCGGCGCGCAGGTTCGCGAGCTCGCGGGCCGAGCCTGTCGCCCACAGCTCCTCCGCCCGGGCGGCTGCCTCGGCGAGGTTCACATCCCGAGCGTAACGGCCGCTTCGCTAACCTCGCCTGGCGTGCACAGGGTCGTTCTCATTCCCGGCGACGGCACCGGGCCCGAGCTGACCGAGGCCACGCGGCGCGTTCTCGAGGCGACCGGAGTCGAGCTCGACTGGGACGTCCGCGAGGCCGGCGCCGACGTGATGGAGAAGCACGGCGGCAATCCGCTGCCGCCCGAGGTCCTCGACGCGATCCGCGAGACCGGCGTCGCGCTCAAGGGGCCCATCACGACTCCCGTCGGCGGCGGCTTCCGCTCGGTCAACGTCGCGCTGCGCAAGGAGCTCGACCTCTTCGGGCAGATCCGGCCGTGCAAGAGCTATCCGGGCGTCCGCACCCGCTTCGAGGACATCGACCTGATCATCGTCCGCGAGAACACCGAGGACCTCTACGCCGGGATCGAGTACGAGGAGGGAACGCCTGACGCGGTCGAGCTGATCGCCTGGATCGAGGAGCGCGGCGGCAAGCTGCGCCATCGCGATGCCGGCATCTCGATCAAGCCGATCTCCGTCACCGGTACGCGCCGCATCTTCGAGTTCGCCTTCGACTACGCACGCCGCAACGGCCGCCGCAAGGTCACGGCCGTCCACAAGGCGAACATCATGAAATTCACCGACGGCCTCTGGCTGCGTGTCGCGCGCGAGGTCGCCGCGGAGAACACCGACGTCGAGTTCGACGACCGGATCGTGGACAACATGTGCATGCAGCTCGTGCAGCGGCCGGAGGAGTACGACGTGCTCGTGCTCCCCAACCTCTACGGCGACGTCCTCTCCGACCTCGCCGCCGGGATGATCGGCGGCCTCGGAGTCGCCCCGGGCGCGAACTACGGCGACGACGCGGCGGTCTTCGAGCCGACGCACGGGTCGGCGCCGAAGTACGCCGGCCAGAACAAGGTCAACCCGATTGCGCAGATGCTGTCGGGCGTCCTCATGCTCCGCCACCTCGACGAGCGCAACGCGGCCGACCGCCTCGAGCGGGCGATCGCGACCGTCATCGCCGAGGGGAAGAACGTCACCTACGACATGAAGCCGAGCCGCGACGACCCGACCGCCGTCGGGACGAGTGAAGTTGCGGATGCGGTGATCGAGAAACTGGAGGCTCCTGTTCCGGCGTGACTAGCGATGGAGCCACAAACCACGCTCTCCACCCCGGACCGAGCAAGCTCGCCGGAACGGGGAGGGGGACTCGGGGGAACCGAGAGGTTCCCCCTTGCGACGCGTCGTGCCTCTGGCGCGGCGCGGCGGAAAGGAAACCACCGGCATGAGCATGAGAAGGAAGATCACGATCGTCGGCGCGGGCGCGACGGGCGCGACCGCGGCGCACATTCTCGCGGCCCGCGACTACGCGGACGTCGTCCTCACGGACATCAAGGAAGGCCTGCCCCAGGGCAAGGCGCTCGACCTGAACCAGATGGGCCCGATCCTCGGCTTCGAGCCGAACATCAGCGGCTCGAACAGCTACGAGGAGACGGCCGGCTCCGACGTCGTCGTGATCACGGCCGGGCTGCCCCGCTCGCCCGGGATGTCCCGCGACGACCTCGTCCAGACGAACGAGAAGATCGTCGGCTCGGTGACCGAGCAGGTCGTCGCCCAGAGCCCGGACTGCATCATCGTCATCCTCTCGAATCCGCTCGACGCGATGTGCCACGTCGCAAAGAGCGTCTCGGGCTTCCCGAAGGAGCGCGTCTTCGGCCAGGCCGGGATTCTCGACACCGCCCGCTTCCGCACCTTCATCGCCTGGGAGACCGGTGCATCGGTGCGCGACGTGCAGGCGCTCGTGCTCGGCGGCCACGGCGACCAGATGGTTCCGGTCGTCTCCGCGACGACCGTCGGCGGCGTGCCGCTGCGCGAGCTGGTCTCCGCGGAGAAGATCCAGGCGATGGTCGAGCGGACGGCCAAGGGCGGCGGCGAGATCGTGCAGCTGCTCGGCACCTCCGCCTGGTACGCGCCGGGCGCGGCGATCGCGGAGATGGTCGACGCGATCCTCCTCGACCAGAAGCGCGTCCTGCCCTGCACGGCGCTGCTCGAAGGCGAGTACGGGATCGACGGCCTCTACATGGGCGTGCCCGTGAAGCTCGGCGCCGGTGGAATCGAGGAAGTCGTCGAGCTCGACCTCTCCGACGACGAGCGCGAGGCGCTCGAGAAGAGCGCCGACGCCGTGCGCGAAGTCGTCGGCGTGCTCTCGTCCTGAGCAGGTGGATCTCGGACTGAGCGGCCGCACGGCGCTCGTCTGCGGAGCCTCGTCCGGGCTCGGGCTCGCGAGCGCCGAGGCGCTCGCCGAAGAAGGCGCGAACGTCGTCCTGTTCGCGCGTCGTGCCGAGGAGCTCGAAGGCCATGCCGCGCGGCTCGGCGGTCTCGCCGTCGCGGGAGACGTCACGAAGGACGCGGATCTCGAGCGCGCGGTAGCGGCTGCGGTCGAGCGGTTCGGCGGCCTCGACGTCCTCGTCTGGAACAGCGGGGGCCCGCCGCCCGGCGGCGCGCTCGACGCCGATCCCGAGTCGCTCGACGCCGCGTACGCGCTCCTGCTGCGGCCGGCCGTCACGCTCGTCCGGCTCGCACTCCCCCACCTCGAGCAAAGCGCCGGCGGCAGGATCGTCGCCGTCAGCTCGCTCGCAGCGCTCGAGCCGACGACCCACCTCGCGCTCTCGAACACGTTCCGGCCGGCGCTGATCGGCTGGTTGAAGACGCTGAGCCGGGAGGTCGGCCCGCAGGGGATCACGGTCAACTGCGTCGCGCCGGGCCGGATCGCGACCGCGCGGCTCGACCAGCTCTATCCCGGCGGCCCGAGCGGCGAGCAGCTCGAGGAGATCGCGCTGCGCCGCTGGGGCACGCCGCGGGAGTTCGGCGACGTCGTCTGCTTCCTCGCCTCCGAGCGCGCGCGCTACGTCACGGGCCAGACGATCGTCGTGGACGGCGGCCTGCACCAGGCGCTGTTTTGACCAGCCGCATCACTCCGCTGCGCGCCGCGATCGGATTCGTCCTGCTGCTGCTCGTCACGATCCTGATCCTCTACCGCCTCCCCTCGGGCGACTACATCCTCCTGCCCGACATCGCGCATCCGGTCGAGCCGCTCGTCCACGTTCAGGGGGCGAAGACGGCGAAGGGCGGGACGATCTACTTCGTCGACGTCTTCGAGCGCCAGGCACGGGAGATCGAGTGGATGTTCCCGTGGCTCCATTCCCACGCGACGCTGTTGCCGGCCTCGGAGGTCGTGCCGCCGGGGTCGTCGGACGCAGCCCTCATCCAGGCCGAGGAGCGCGAGATGTCGATGTCGCAGCAGATCGCCGCGGCCGTCGCGCTGAAGCACCTCGGCTACCACGTCGGGATCCAGCCCGACGGCGTGCTCGTCAACGCCCTCGACAGCGGAACTCCCGCCTCGAGGGTGCTGCAGCCCGCGGACGTGATCCAGGCAGTGGACGGCACGCAGACTCCGACGATCTCGGCGCTCCGCGCGCGTCTCAGCCACGTCACGCCTGGCCAGACCGTCGCGCTGCGGATCCTCCGCGGCACGAAAGTCCTGTCGATTGGCGTTCGGACGGTTGCAATCCAGCAGGCTCCGACGCGGGCGCTGATCGGCTTCGAGCCCGCGCAGTCCGCGAAGATCACGCTGCCGATCCGCGTCTCGATCGACGCGCACGACATCGGCGGCCCGTCGGCGGGCCTCGCCTTCGCGCTCGAGGTGATGCAGCAGCTCGGCCACGACGTCACCCACGGTCACAACGTCGCGGCCACCGGCGAGATGGAGCTGAACGGAACCGTCAGCCCGATCGGAGGCGTGGAGCAGAAGACGTGGGGAGTGCGCGAGGCGGGTGCCGACGTCTTCCTCGTTCCGGTGGGCGACGACAACGTGAGGGACGCGCGCAAGTACGCCGGGCCGAAGCTGAAGATCATCCCGGTGCGGAGCTTCGCGCAGGCGTTGCACGCGTTGGCAACGCTCCCGCCCGCACGGTAGAACTGGCGGAAATTCGTCAGTTTTCGTCGGCGGCAACACCTCCCGCCCGGACGGCAGCGGTATCGTCGGCTCTGCGGGCGAGGGCCGCGGCTTCCCCGAGCAAAGACGAGGATGAGCAAACACTCTAAGCCAACGTGTGCTGATTGCTATTTCCGGCGAGCCGGCCTCTGCGCCCTTCCCGGCGATTCGATCTGCCCGACCTTCCGGGCCAGCTCGACCGGGAGCCTCGCGCCGCCGCCGCAGCCGCGACTCGTCCCCCGCTCGGTTCCGGTACACGCGGCGGCGTAAGATCGCGCGGTGCGCCTTTTCCACCGCGACCACCACAGCGACGGCGATCCCAAGCGGCGGTTCTACGCGCGGCTGATCCTGCTCGTCCTGCTCGTCGCGTACGCGGTGGCGTTCGTGCTCGAGAACAGCAAGCGCGTGCGAGTCAGTTTCGTGTTCGCCCACGCGAACGTGTCGCTGATCTGGCTGATCCTGCTCGCGCTTGCCGTGGGCTTGCTCGGCGGGCTGCTGCTGCCGCGGCTAGAGCGCCGCTGGAGCCGCCGCTCGCACGAGACCGCCCAGCCGTCCGATCCCGTCTGAGATCTCGTCCGGTGAGACGAAGCTGAAGGCGAGCCGTGCCGAGCGCTCGCCTCCGCGGCCACCGGGGAAGAAGTCGCTCCCTTTCACGAAGGTGACGCCTGCCTCCTCTGCGCGGGCGAGGAGCTCGGCGGCGGACGGTCCCGACGGGAGGTCGAGCCAGACGAAGTAGCCGCCGTCGGGGCGCGTCCACGTCGCGTCCTCCGGCAACTCGCGCTCGAGCGCCTCGAGCATCGCGTCGCGGCGCTCACGGAGGAGGCCGTTCACGCGCTCGAGATTGGGGCCGAAGTTGCCGCTGCGGAGGAACTCGAGCACCGTGGCCTGCGACAGGTACGGCGGCGAGATGTAGGTCGAGACGGCGAGAGCCTCGATCTCGGCGGCGAGCTGCGGCGGAAGCACGAACCAGCCCACGCGGACGCCCGGCGCGACCGTCTTCGAGAAGGAGGAGCAGTACGCGACCTGCTCGCTGTCGGCGAGCTCGAACAGGCTCGGCAGCGGCTCGCCTTCGTAGCGGACGAGGCCGTACGGGTCGTCTTCGAGCACGAGGAGGCCGCGCTCGCGCGCGAGCTCGGCGAGCCGGCGGCGGCGCTCGAGCGAGAGCGTCCGGCCGCTCGGGTTCTGGAAGGTCGGGATCGTGTAGAGGAACGCGAACTCGCCCTGCGGCAGCTCGTCCGGGATCAGGCCTTCCTCGTCCATCGGCACGGTCACGATCTCCGCTCCCAGCCGCGTCAGGATCCTGAGCGGGCGGTCGTACGTCGGCGCCTCGACGAGAACGCGCGTCCCCGGCTTGACGAGCTGCTCGGCGAGGAAGACGAAGCCCTGCAGCGAGCCACTCGTGACGAGGACGCGGCCGGGCTCGACGCCGTGCCGCGCCGCGAGCTCCTCGCGGAGCGGCCCGTAGCCGCCGCCGGGGCCGTAGCTGAGGATCGTGCGGCCGTCGCGCTCGAGCGCCGCGCGCGCGCACTCCGCGAGCTCCTCGACAGCGAGACACTCCGGCGCAGGGACGCCGCGGGCGAATGAGATCATCCGGGCAAGGTAGCGCCGACCTCGGCGCGCAGGCGCTCGACCTCGGCGACGCCGACGGTGTGGCCCTTCTCCTCGTAAAGCGGCCGCGCCTGCTCGAGCGCGGCGAGCGCCTCGTCTCGCTTCCCGGCCGCGCGCAGGACGATCGCCAGATCGCGGAGCGAGCTCGCCTTGTACTCAAGGGCGTCGGTCGGCTCACCCCACGCGATGGCGGCGCGGGCGAGGCGATCCGCCTCGGCGTGATCGCCGCGGCGGGCCAGGATCTTCGCCCGCACCTGCAGGATGAGCATCTGTGTGATCACATCGTCGGGCGCACCGGCTTGCTCCGCCTTGACCGTCAACTCCCACGCCTCGTCGTCGCGACCGAGCCGGTAGAGCGCCTCCGCGCCGTGCCCGGCGACGGTCGAGAGCCAGCCCCGCTCGCCGAGCGCCTCGAGAGCAGCCACGCCCTCGAGCGCGACCTCGGCCGCACGCTCGGCATTGCCGGCGTGGAGCTCGACCTCGGTCTCCTGCATCGAGTGACCCGCTGCGGCGAGCCGTTGCCCGAGCTCGCGTGCACGTTCGCGCGCAACCTGCAGACAACGACGCGCTACGTCGAAATTGCCGTGCATCGCCTCGAGCTGGCCGCGAAACGCCGCATCGAACGACCCGTCGTGAGGGTGCGCGTCGAAGAACGCCAGCGCCTCCTCGACCGGGAACGGGCCATACGCGTAGGGGACGAGCTGGTGGCTCTCGCCGCCGTGCACGGCGAGGCGGTTGTTCCCACGCCTCCCATGGGCGATCGCCTTCTCGATGGCGCGGGCACAGGCGCGCCACTGGAGAGCGGAGAGCTCGTGCTCCGAGGCGAGCAGCCATGCGTCGGCGAGACCGGCATCGTCGCCGCTCTCCGTGAAGACGGCGATCGCCTCCTCCACCACCGCGCGGCCTCTGGCGTCCTCCGTCGCCTCTGCGAGGTGCGCAGCGAGCCCGCGGGCGAGAAGGGCCCGCAGCTCGCCCGGCCGGTCGCCCTTGTCCCGCATGCGCGCCGCGAGCTCGTCGGCAACGGCGATCGCCCCGGCGAGGTCGCCCGCGTCGAAGTGAGCGTGGAAGAGTAGGAGGCTTAGCTCCAACGACTGACCATCCGCGGGCAGCAGCGCACAGGCCCGCACGAGCAGGCCACCGGCCCCCGAGGCGTCTTGACGTAGAAGCGCCCTTTCTCCGGCCGAGGCCAGTCGCCGGGAGGCGCGCCGCGCGAGCCCGTCGGTCTCCTCGCCCTCGACTCCGAGCTCGACGCGGTACCGGTGCGCCTGCTCGAGGTGGTAGCCGAGGATCTCGTCGAGCTCAATCAGATCGGGGCCATGGCCCTCGAGCCAGGCGGCGAAACGCTCGTGCAGCTCTGCGCGCGCCGACTTGGGAAGGCCGTCGTAGGCCGCGTCGCGAATCAGTAGGTGCCGGAAGCGGAACGCGTCGTCGCCCACGAGCTGAGTCCGGTCGGGCCGGACGAGCTCCTTGCGCACGAGCGCCATCAGCTTCGTGGGCACGTCGGCCTCGTCGGGCGCGAGCGCCTCGACGCCGCCGCGGTGGAAGATCTTCCCCTCGACCGCGCCACGCTCGAGCACGCCGCGCTCGGACGGGTCGAGCTGGTCGAGCCGCGCGGCGAGCAGCGCCTGGATCGTCGGCGGCACGACGACGTCGCCGTTCGGCGACTCCGCCACCATCGCGAGCATCTGCTCGACGAACAGCGGATTGCCCTCCGCCGCCTCGCGGATTCGCACGCGAAGCGTCTCGTCTTGCCCTGCGTCCCCGAGCAGCCGTTCGATCAGCTCGTCGGTCTCGTCCGACGAGAGCGGCTCGAGCAGGACGGTCGTCGCGTTGAGCTTGCCGCCGGCCCACGTCGCGCGGCGGTCGAGGAACTCGGGCCGCGCGATGCAGACGAGCAGGATCGACGCCTCGCGGCTCCAGTCCGCGACGTGCTCCACGAGGTCGAGGAACGTCGGCTCCGCCCAGTGCAGGTCGTCGAAGACGCAGACGACGGGCGCCGCCTCCTCGAGCAGCGTCCTGAACGCCCAAGCGATCTCGTCGGCGGCGACCGGCTCCTCCGACTCGCCGAGCAGCGACGAGATCGCCGCGGCCGCGCGCGGGGCGGAAGGGCGCCGGCCGAGCTGAAGCACGACCTCGACGACCGGCCAGTACGTGATCCCTTCGCCGTAGGAGAGGCAGCGGCCGCGGACAACCGGCGCTCCCTCCACCGACTCGACGAACTCCGCAGTGAGGCGGGACTTGCCGACGCCGGCGGCGCCGAGAAGCGTGAAGAGGTGGCATGACTGCTCGGAGCGAGCTCGCTCCCACGCGTCGTCGAGCGCGCGCCGCTCGCGGAGCCGGCCGACGATCGGGACGTCGGAGCGGCGCTGAGCCTCGCCGGTCACAGCGAGCAGCGGGAAACCGGCGACGGCCTGCGACTTGCCCTTGAGCTCGAGCGAGCGTTCCGCCCCGAGCTCGACCGCATCGCGCACGAGCTGCACGGTCGCGGCGCCGACGAGCACCTCGCCGGGCTCGGCTGCCTGCTCGAGTCGCGCCGCGACGTTGACCGCGTCGCCGGTCGCAAGCCGTTCCTCGGTGCCGGTCACGACCTCGCCGGTGTTGACGCCGATACGGCCGCGGACTCCCAACTCCGGGAGGGCCTCGCGCATCTCGACTGCCGCGCGGCAGGCGCGCAACGCATCGTCCTCGTGCACCGTGGGGACGCCGAAGACGGCCATCACCGCGTCGCCGACGAACTTCTCGACCGAGCCGCCATGCCGCTCGACGATCTCCTTCATGCGTTCGAAGTAGCGGGCGAGCAGCGCGCGTAGCGCCTCAGGGTCGGTCGACTCGCCGAGCGCGGTCGAGCCGGCTACGTCGCAGAACAGGACGGTGACGACCTTGCGCTGCTCGCGCGGCACGGCGGCGGGCGCGACCGGCGCACCGCACTCGGCGCAGAACTTCGCGTCCTCGGGGATCTCGTGGCCGCACGCGGGGCAGGCGCTCACACGTCGAGGCTATTACTTCATGCGCTCGGCGACCATCTGCGCGACCTCGGTCGGCGTCGTGCCGACCTCGATCCCGCGCGCCTCGAGGGCTTCCTTCTTCCCCGCCGCCGTCCCCGACGAGCCGGAGATGATCGCGCCGGCGTGGCCCATCGTCTTGCCGGGCGGAGCCGAGAAGCCGGCGATGTACGCAAGGACGGGCTTCGTCACGTGCTCGGCGACGTAGGCGGCGGCCTTCTCCTCCTCGTCGCCACCGATCTCGCCGACGAGCACGATCAGCTCGGTCTGCGGGTCGTCCTGGAACTTCGCGATCACGTCGACGAACGACGAGCCGACGACCGGGTCGCCGCCGATGCCGACGATCGTCGAGTTGCCGAGCCCGAGCTGCGTGAGCTCATGGCCGATCTGGTACGTGAGCGTCCCCGAGCGGGAGACGAGACCGACTCCGCCCTCGCTGAAGATCTCGGCCGGGATGATCCCCGCGTTCGCCTTCCCCGGAGAGAGGACGCCCGGGCAGTTCGGGCCGATCATCGTCGTCCCCTTGGCGCGGAAGTACGTGTACGCGCGGAGCATGTCGTGGGCCGGGATGTGCTCCGTGATGCAGATCACGGTTTCGATCCCGGCGTCGACGGCCTCGTAGATCGCGTCGACGGCGAAGCGCGCCGGCACGAAGATCAGCGACGTGTTCGCGCCGACCTTCTCCACCGTCTCCGCGACGGTGTCGAAGACGGGGACGCCCTCGACGTCCTGACCGCCCTTGCCCGGTGTGACGCCGGCGACGAGATTCGTGCCGTAGGCGCGGTTGCGGAGGCCGTGGAAGCGTCCCTCCGACCCCGTCAGCCCGGCGACGACGAGGCGCGTGTCCTTGTCGAGGATGATCGCCACTAGCTCTTGACTCCCTTGAGGACGACGGTCGGGAGGTCGAGCCGGCCGTCGTGGACGCGGTCGCCGAGCAGCTCGCGGACCCGCGGGCGGACGGCTTCCGGCGTCTCCGTCCGCGCGAGCCAGTCCTCGAAGTCGGTGTCGCGCACCATGAAGGACTCGTCCGCGAGCTCGAGCCCCGCGAGCTCGAAGAAGCTGTGCCACTCGGGGACGCCGTAGTTGCGGACGTGGCTCGGATCGCGGAGGCGATCCGCCGCCTCCGCGCTCTCGCTCGTGAACGTGTTGTCGCAGATCACGACGCGCGTGCTCGCGACGCGCGCCATCTCCTTCACCGCGGCGAGGACGTCGGGGAAGTGGTGAGCGGCGATGCGGCAGGCGGCGACGTCGAAGCTTCCGTCGTCGAACGGCAGGTCGTCGGCCGGAGCGACGACGTCGGGCTGCATGCCCGGCGCGGCGTCGGTCGTCACGACTGTGGCTCCCGCCGCGCGCAGCCGGCGCGCGACGTGACCGCCGCCCGTGGCGATGTCGAGGACGGTGAGGCCGGGCGCGGGCTCGCACCACGCCACGACGAGATCGAGGTCGTCGCCCGTCGCGTGGGTCTGGCTGGTGCGATAGGCCTCCGCCCGCTCGTTCCAGAGATCCGTCATCGCGCCAGCTCCACCGCGCGCCGGGCCCCGTCGAGCATCGTCGCCTCGGGATGGATGTTCGCCTGGCCGGACTCCGCGAGGAGCTTCCGGCCCTCCTCCGCGTTCGTCCCGTCGAGACGGACGACGATCGGATAGCGGGACATGTCGAGCCGCTCGAGCGCCGCGAGGATCCCGCGCGCGACCTCGTCGCCGCGCGTGATGCCGCCGAAGATGTTGAAGAAGATCGACTTGACCTGCGGGTCGCGCGTGATCACCTCGAGCGCGTCGACGACGCCCTCGGCGCTCCCGCCGCCGCCGAGGTCGCAGAAGTTCGCGGGCCGGCCGCCGACGTGCGCGACGACGTCCACCGTGGACATGCCCAGCCCGGCGCCGTTCGCGAGGACGCCGACGTCACCGTCGAGCTTCACGTACGTGACGCCCTTCTCCCGCGCGAACGTCTCGATCGGGTCGGCGGCGCTCGTGTCGCGCCACTCCGCGATGTCGGGATGGCGGGCCAGCGCGCTGTCGTCCACCGTGAACTTCGAGTCGAGCGCCTTCACCTCGCCCTCGGGCGTGACGATGAGCGGGTTGATCTCGCAGAGCATCGCGTCGTACTCGACGAACGCCCGGTAGAGCTGCTCGACGATCGCGGCGATCTGCTTCTGCTCGGACGGATCCTCGACCGCGCCGCCGTAGACGAGCCGCCTCGCGACCCACGGCTGGAAGCCCTCGAGCGGGTCGATGTGGAGCCGGACGAGCGCCTCGGGATTCTCCTCCGCAACCTGCTCGATCTCGATGCCGCCCTGCGTCGTGAACATGAAGAGCGGCTTCTTCGCGCCGCGGTCGAAGGTGACCGAGAGGTAGTACTCGCGCGCGATGTCGGACGCCTGCTCGATCCAGAGCTTGCGGACGACGTGGCCGCGAATGTCCAGGCCGAGGATGTCCTTCGCCTTCGCCTCGGCGTCGGCGGGGTCGTCGGCGAGCTTGACGCCGCCGGCCTTGCCGCGGCCGCCCGTGAGCACCTGGGCCTTGACGACGACGGGGCCGCCGAGCTCCTCGGCCGCTCTCCGCGCCTCCTCCGGGGTCGTCGCCAGCCGCCCCTCCGAGATGGGGATGCCGACGCGCCTGAAGAGCTCCTTGCCCTGGTACTCGTACAGGTCCACCGGCGCCGGACACTAGCGGCCTGGCGCCGGCGGACCGCGCAGTTCTGCGTACCCCTAGTACGGGTTGGTGTACGGGCTCGTCGTGGTCCCGCCACCGCCGCCGCTCGTCTTGGCGACCTTCTTGCCGGCTGCGTTGAGGGCGTACCACGTACCGCCGAAGCTCTTGATCCCCTCGCCGCTCACCTGGCCGGGACCGGAGTCGCCGATGTAGAGGTAGAGGGGATGGCCGTTGTACGTGACCTGCTCCTTGGTCCCCCGCTTGATCTCGTTGAGCAGCGAAGCCTTGACGCCCTTGCCCGCGCGAGGCTTGCCCTTCGTGAGGAGCGGCGGCCAGGTCTGCGCGCACGACCCCTTGCAGACGCTCTTGTTCTTCGGGTCGGCGGTCAGCAGGTAGAGCGTGTCCCCCTTGCTCGACGCGAGAACCTTGCCGAGGCTCGTCGAGTGGAGGTTCACGAGCGTGCCGCTCGTGGCGGCGAGCGCGGCGCCGGTCACGACGAGCGCGAGCGCGGCGACGACGGCGGCTGTCCTCTTCGGCATTTCTCCTCCTGGCTCAAATCGGGTTCGTCGGAGCGTTCTACGCGTGCCCGTGGCGGCCGGATTGCGCGTATCTAGACTCGAAGCGATGGACGCAATTGTCGCCGAAGACCTCCGCAAGCGCTACAAAGCTGTCCAGGCGCTCGACGGAGTCTCCTTCGCCGTGCGCGAGGGCGAGGTGTTCGGGCTGCTCGGGCCGAACGGCGCCGGCAAGTCGACCACGGTCCGCGTCCTCACGACCCTGACCCGGCCGGACTCGGGACGCGCGTTCGTCGCCGGCGAGGATGTCGTCGCGCATCCCTCCCGCGTCCGGCACTCGATCGGCTACGTCGCGCAGGACTCGGGCGTCGACTGGGAGGCGACGGGGCGCGAGAACCTCCTCCTCCAGGGACGGATCCACGGGATGTCCGGCGCGCCCCTGCGCGCGCGGGTCGAGGAGCTGCTCGGCTTCGTCGGGCTCGAGGACGCGGCAGACCGGCAGGCGCGCGGCTACTCCGGCGGGATGAAGCGCCGCCTCGACATCGCGATCGGTCTCGTGCACGGCCCGCGCGTCCTCTTCCTCGACGAGCCGACGACGGGCCTCGACCCCGAGGCGCGCGTGGCGATGTGGGTGGACGTCGAGCGGCTCGCGAAGGAGCAGAGCCTGACCATCCTCCTCACGACGCACTACCTCGAGGAAGCCGACCGCCTCGCCGAGCGCGTCGCGATCGTGAGCAAGGGGAGGGTCGTCGTCGAGGGCAGGCCCGAGGACCTGAAGCGCGATCTCCGCGGCGAGTCGGTCAGCGTGGAGCTCGCCGAGCAGAACGGCCGAGCCGCGGAGGCGGAGCGAATCGTCGCGGCAGTCGGCAGCGAGGTGAAGCTCGACGGGCAGATGCTGCGGGCACGCGTCCCGAACGGCGCACGGGCGATTCCCGTGATCCTCGGAGCGCTCGACGATGCCGGGATCGGGGTCGCCTCGGTTACGACGTCGCGCCCGTCCCTCGACGAGGTCTATCTCCACTACACAGGCCGCGAGTTCTCCGCCGAGGACGAAGAGGGCGCCCGCTGATGCAGGTCTTGCGCCAGACCGGGTGGATGGTCGTCCGCCAGGCTCGCAACCTGATGCGCGAGCCGATCTGGATCGCGATGATGGTGATCCAGCCGATGCTCTGGCTCGTCCTGTACGGCCAGCTGTACAAGCACGTCGGCGCGCAGGGCCGCCACACGCAGTTCAGCTACATCGAGTTCCTCACGCCCGGCGTCGTGTGCATGAACGCGTTCTTCGGCGGCACGTGGGCGGGGATGGCGATGATCAGCGACCTCGACCGGCACGTGATCGATCGCTTCCTCGCAGCGCCGGCGTCGCGCCTCGCCATCGTCCTCTCGCAGGTCGTGCGTGCCGGGATCACGGCGATCCTGCAGGCGCTGATCCTGCTCCCGATCGGCATCGCGCTCGGCGTGACCATCCACGGCGGCTTCGCCGGCTGGCTCGCCGTCCTCGCCACCGCGTTCCTCCTGGCGATGGTCTTCGCCGGGTTCTCGAACGGGATCGCGCTGCTGCTGCGGAGAGAGGCGTCGATGATCGCAACCGCGAACTTCGTCGGCCTGCCGCTGATGTTCCTCTCCACGATCCTCGTCACGGCGACGCTCATCCCCGGCTGGATCAAGGCGATCACGCGGATCAACCCGGTCAACTGGGGAGTCCTCGCCTCCCGCACGCCGGTCCTGTACGGGAACGACTGGGGGACGGTCGGCGCGCACCTCGGCTATCTCCTCGCCGCGACCGCGGCCACCGCGCTGTTTGCGACGTGGTGCTTCCGCGCCTACCAGCGCTCTATCTGACAGTCGAGGCCGTCAGCCGACGACGCAGATGATCTGGCCGGTGGAGACGGGCTGGCCCGCTTCCACGGAGAGCTGCGAGACGACGCCCGCGCGGTGTGCGTGCACCTCGTTCTCCATCTTCATCGCCTCGACGATGCAGATCACCTGGCCGGGCTCGACCTCGTCCCCGTCCTCGACCCGAACCGCGAGCACCGTTCCCTGCATCGGGGAGACGACCGCATCCCGGCCGCCGCCGCCGGCGCCGCCCGCCGGAACGCGCTCGCGCCGGCTGCGCGCGAGTGCCTGCCAGGCCGGCTCCGGCTGCGACACGCGCACCTCGAACCGCCGCCCGTCGACTTCCACGGTCCGGACGCGCTCGACCGTCTTGCCCGGCCCTGTCGAACCTAGTGACAAATTGTCACTTGGGCGGGCGATCGCGGCCCCGCCGTCGAACTCTGCGGACTGCGCCGCGAGCTCCTCCGACTCGACGATCCCGTGGCACGTCGTTCCCTCGACGAAGCACGGATGCGAGAGCAGCGCCTTGTGAAAGCCGATGAGGGTCTGCGGGCCTTCGATCCAGAACTCGTCGAGCGCCCGCAGCATCCGGCGCCGAGCGTGCTCGCGGTCGACGCCGTGGACGATGAGCTTCGCGATCATCGGGTCGTAGGAGCCGGAGACCTCGTGTCCCGCCGAGACCCCCGAGTCGACGCGCACGCCCGGTCCGCCCGGCTCGCGGTAACCGGTCACGAGCGCAGGCGCCGGGAGAAAGCCGCGGCTCGCGTCCTCCGCGTTGATCCGGCACTCGATCGCATGGCCGCGGAAGGTGACGTCCTCCTGCCGCAGCGTCAGCGGCTCGCCGAGCGCGATGCGGATCTGCTCGAGGACGAGGTCGAGGCCGGTGACCATCTCGGTCACCGTGTGCTCGACCTGGATGCGCGTGTTCATCTCCATGAAGAAGTAGTCGCCGTCGCGCGTGAGGAGGCCCTCGATCGTCCCGGCCGAGCGGTAGCCGCACGCGCGCGCGGCCTCGACGCCGATCGAGCCGATCCGCTCCCGCAGCGCTGCGTCCACCGCCGGCGACGGAGTCTCCTCGATCAGCTTCTGGTGGCGGCGCTGGATCGTGCAGTCGCGCTCGCCGAGATGGATGACGTTGCCGTGCGTGTCCGCGAGCACCTGCACCTCGACGTGGCGCGGGTCGACGATGAGCTTCTCGACGTAGACGTCCGGGTTCGCGAAATACGACTGGCCCTGCCGCTGCGCGGTCTCGAACGCACGGGGCGCGTCCTCGGGCGCGTGGACTTCCTCCATCCCCTTGCCGCCGCCCCCGGCGGCCGCCTTGATCAGCAGCGGGTAGCCGATCTCCTCGCCGAGCGCAACGAGCTCCTCGACCGAGCCGATCGGGTCGGTCGTACCGGGGATGATCGGCACGCCGGCGTTCTGCATCAGCGTCCGCGCCGCGGTCTTGTTCCCCATGAGCTCGATCGCCTCGGGTGGAGGGCCGATCCAGACGAGGCCGGCCTCCCCGACTGCACGCGCAAAGCCGGCGTTCTCGGCGAGGAAGCCGTAGCCGGGATGGATCGCCTGGGCGCCGGAGCGCTGCGCGGCGTCGAGGATCCGCTCGACGTGGAGGTAGCTCTCGGCCGCCGGCGTCGGCCCCAGGAGGAAGGCCTCGTCGGCATACGCGACGTGAAGCGCGTCGCGGTCGCCCTCGGAATAGACCGCGACAGCGCCGATCCCGAGCTCGCGCAACGTTCGGAAGACGCGGATCGCGATCTCCCCCCGATTGGCGACGAGAACCTTGTCGAACATGGCCGCACCGTATCCTCATGCCGTCACCGTGACCTCCGCAGATCAACTGACCCTCGCCCGCGCCGCGTCGGTGCCGCTCGTCGTGGCCCTCTACGCGTGGAGCTTCCACGGCCACGACTACTGGGCCACGGCCGTCTTCTGCGCCGCAATGACGACGGACTGGTTCGACGGGAGGCTCGCCCGCCGCCACGGCCGCACGTCGCCGCTCGGCTCGCTGCTCGATCCGATCGCCGACAAGGTGCTCGTGCTGGCGACGCTCGTGATGCTCGTCGGCCGGGGCGTCGTCCCGGCCTGGATGGTCGCTGCGATCGTCGTGCGCGAAGTGCTGATCACGGGACTGCGCCAGGCCGCGATCGAGCGGGGGATCGTCCTCGCCGCGCGTGACCTCGGCAAGCTCAAGACGTGGGCGCAGGCGATCGCCGCAGCAGTGGGCGGCTTCGCCGCGGCCGGCGCGTGGACTCACCGCGCCGCCTGGTGGACGCTCCTCGTCGCGGTCGTCCTCACCTGGGTCTCCGGGCTCGACTACGCACGCAGTGCGCCGCGGCTGTTCGCGCGACGCCCACAGCCGGAGTAGGACTCAGGCGGCCTTCGCGCCGCTGTGCGCCTCGCACCACTCGTCGAAGCGCGCCCATGCGCGGAGGTACTCGCGGAGGGCGTAGAAGCCCTCCTCCACCTCGGCGCGAACCGCCCAGTGGCAGTGGCCGCAGTAGCCCTGCTCGTCGACGGCGGGCGCTTCGTTGCACCGGATGCACTCCTCCCACATGTGGTGGGAACGGAGGGCGCTCCGCCCCGGTTACGCCTGCTCGCCGTCCTCCGCATCGTGTTGCGGGAGAACGGTGTCGGCCCACGGCGAAGCGGCGTCCCGCTCGGCTTTCTCGGCCGCCAACGCCTCGAGGATCGCGGCCCGCTCGGCCTCGTCCGGTTCGGGGGAGATGTCGTAGTTCACCGGAACGAAGGCTAATGTCTGCGGCGGGAGGGGTCGATGAAGGAGAGCGTGGGTCTGCGTGTCGCTTCGTTCGCGACGGCCGTCGCCGTCGCGGCTTTCGCCGTTGCCGTCGCGCTCGGGTCGTCGCGGCACATCCCCGACTGGGCCGCGCCGCAGATCGCGAGCGTCGTCTCGCACGGGCTGATGGGCGCAACGAGCGTGAAGAGCTTCCACCCCAACGCGGCGCTCACCCGGCAGACGCTCTCCGATCTCGCCTTCGACCTGCAGCAGTCGGACACCACGCCGCCGCCTCCGCCTCCTCCGACCACGACAACCGCGACGACGACGACCGAGGCCACGACCACCGCTCCCGCTCCCGGCCCGACGACGGACGCCACGACGGCCGGCGCGACGACTACCACGGACGCGACGACCACCACGGCGACCGCGCCGCAGATCCCCGACGGCAGCGACCCGGCGACGATGGCCACGCTCGACCGCGAGCTCGTCACCTCCCTCGGGCTGCTGCACTCCGCCGGCGAGTTCGCCCAGGGAGCGCGCGCCGCCGGAATCGGGATCCCAAACCGCTTCGGCACCGAGGTCGTGGCCCGCCTCCTCGGCCTTCGCATCAACCACCCGGCCTCCCAGGACTATCTCGAGCTCCGCCCGCAGGACACCGCGACGCGCGCCGAGGCGGCCTACTCCGCCGCGCAGATCCTCGGCTTCGGCTGGCTCGACGACAGCTGGCAGATCGACTGGGTGAAGTCGGCCGCCGACTCGTTCGCGCTGCCGCAGATGACCGAATGGCAGAAGCGGATCCTCACCGTCGCGTTCTCGAAGATCGGGATGCCGTACATCTGGGGCGGGACGAGCGACGGGCCGGAGGCGCCCTTCGGCGTTCCGTCGCGCGGCGGCTACGACTGCTCCGGCTTCGTCTGGCGGGTCTACAAGCTCCAGAGTTATCCGGGCGAGGGCGATCTTGCCTCGACGATCCAAGGGCGGACGACGTACACGATGAGCGTGGAGGTGCCGGCCTCCGAGCGGATTCCGCTGGCGAAGCTCCAGCCCGCCGACGTGATCTTCTTCGGCTCACAGGGGCGCTTCTCGTCGGGCGCGGAGATCGACCACACCGCGATCTACATCGGAAACGGCTGGTTCATCCAGTCCTCGGACGAAGGCGTTGCGCTCGCGCAGCTCACCGGCTGGTACAGGAAGGAGTTCGCCTGGGGCCGCAGACCGCTTCGCGAAGCCGGTCTCGAGCCCTAGAAACGGCCAACTTGAGCGTTGAATCGCTAGTCACAGTTACCCCCTTCGGGTGATTCCTCGGACGTCACCCCGCAGCCACAATTGGCTCTACCTGGCGTCCTCGACACAAGCCCCTGGAGGAAACATGCTGGAGTTGAAGTCCCGCCTTATCGTTCTCGTGGTCGTCGCTGCGGCGATTGCAGTGACTCTCGGGAACAACTACGGCTGGATCAAGCTGGGCCACTAGCCCAGCTCGGCACGACCTCGTAGGGGAGGCTGGTGTCGGTTGATGAGCGGTCGGCTCGCAGTATCCGGCACCACAGTCCGGCCGGACGGCGACAAAGCCGTTGAGGGAGCAGCGGTGAAGGCACCCGCGGCGATCCCTCGCAAGGTTCTCATGGTGGTGACTCCCGTGATCTTGGCGGGGGTCGCCGCTGTGGCTTTCTCGGCGTACCGCTACGCCGACATGTCGCACTCGATCCAGGACATTGCGGCGCTGCTCGGCCTGTTCGCGGCCATCGCGCTCGCCGAGCGCTTCCCGGTACCCGTGGAAGGGATGGGAGCCGGCGGCGTCACGCTCGGCTTCGTCTTCTGCGTCGCCTCGATCCTGCTCCTCGGCTGGCCCGCCGCGGTGATCATCGTCGCCTGCGCGCCCTCGGTGACGCACCTGCTCGGACGGAGGCCGCTCGTCCGGGTCGCCTACAACGGCTCGATGTTCGCGCTCTCGGCCCTCGCCGCCGGCGTCACGATCGACCAGCTCCACGGCCACTCCGCCGGAGCGCTCGTGGCGCGCGTCATCGTCAGCGCCCTCGTCTACTACTGGATCGTCAATCTCGTCCTGATCAGCGCCGTCCTCTCGGCGGACTCGGGGCACTCGTTCTTCAAGGTCGCGTGGGACAACGTCGTCCAGACGACGCCGCCGTTCGCGCTGATGGCGTCGGCGGCGCTGATCCTCGTCGTCCTCTGGCAGCGCGCGCCGGCACTCTCGGTCGCACTACTCGGCCCGCTGCTCGCCATCGCGCTCTACCAGCGCTCGACGTTCAAGGCGATGCAGGCGATGCGGCTCGCGCTCACCGACCCGCTCACCGGTCTCGGTAACCATCGCGGCTTCCACGAGCGCCTGCAGCGGGAGCTGGACGCGGCCGAGCACAACGGGACCCCCGTCGCCCTCTGCCTCGTCGACCTCGACGACCTCAAGACGATCAACGACCGCTTCGGGCATCCGATGGGCGACTCGGTACTCGGTCACATCGCCTCGCGCCTGCGGCAGGGCGGCGAGGCGTTCCGGCTCGGCGGCGACGAGTTCGCCGTGCTCCTCCCGGATCACGACGAGCGTCACGCGACCGCGGTCGCCCGCTCGATCGTGGAGCGGATCGCGGCGCTCGAGATCGACGGAGTCGGTCCGGTGACCGTCAGCGCCGGAGTGGCGACGTTCCCGACGCAGGGCGCCGGGCGCGCCGAGCTGATCCGCCTGGCCGACAGCGCGCTCTACTGGGCGAAGGAGGACGGCAAGAACCGCGTGCGCGCGTACGCGGCGGAGTCGATCCTCCGCGCGAACCTCGAGCAGCTCGCCGACAGCCCCGACCGCGCAGCCCGGTACCGCGCCGCCGAGAGCCTCGCGCAGGCGGTCGACGCGCGCGACGTCTTCACGGGCCGGCACTCCCAGCGCGTCGGCGACTACGCGGCGCGGATCGCGCGGCGTCTGGGCGCGGACGAGCCGACGGTGGAGCTCACCCGGCTCGCCGGCAGCCTCCACGATCTCGGCAAGCTCGCGATTCCCGAGGAGCTTCTCCGCAAGCCGACCACGCTCAGCGACGGCGAGCGGCTCGTCCTCGAACGGCATCCGCAGATCGGCTACCGGATGCTCGAGAGTCTCGGCGTCGAGCCCGTGGCCGAGTGGGTGCTCCATCACCACGAGCGATGGGACGGCTCGGGGTACCCGACCGGCCTCGCCGGCGAGCAGATCCCGCTCGGCGCGCGGATCGTCTTCGTCGCCGACGCCTTCGACGCGATGACGTCCGACCGCGACCCTACGCGCGCCCACCGCGAGCCGCGGACGGAGGAGGAGGCGCTCGCCGAGCTCGAGCGCTGTGCGGGCACGCAGTTCGATCCGGCGGTTGTCGAAGCGTTCGCCGCGGAGCTGCGGGGGGCGCGCGATTCGGACGCCGTCGTCGCGTAGCGCGATACTCGCTCCATGACAATCCTCTGGTTCATCATCTGGCTCATCGCCGACCACACCGGCAAGCCGGCGCCGCTCACGCTCGATCCGGTCAACGTCTGGGTGGCGACGCTGCTCGCGGCGATCGCGCTCGACCTCGGGCGCGCGCACGCGCACGGCAAGCACAAGCACTAGGGGAAGCTCGCGAAGCTGCGCTTCGCTCGCTGGGAGACGGAACTCCGCGGGCCGGAAGCGCGGTTCCGGCCCGCTCCGTGCTGCTCTCACTGGAGATGCTCTCGATGGATTGGCTGCCTTGTGCGCTCGGGCGCGGCGGAGGCCGGCGCGAGCGCAGTCCGGCCTCCGCGTACGCTCGCGCGTACGCTCCGGCCCTTTGCCGCTGCGTGGACGGAGCGAACAAGGCGGCGGCGTAAGACGGAGACTTACGACGCCGCGCACTCGCGAGCGGGCGCGCCGCAGGCCCGCACGCTCGCGACAGAAGAACGGCCCGAACCTTGCGTCAGCCCAAGAAAGCTTTCAGCACGGAGCCGCGGGAGACCGCGCTCTCCCGCGGCGCAGTTCGATCAAGGGCGAGCGAGTCCGCAGGACTCGCGAGCTAAAGCGGGATGTTGCCGTGCTTGCGGCGGGGACGGGGCTCCGCCTTCGTCAGCGCGGTCTCGAGCGCGTCGATCAGGACGGGGCGCGTCCGCCGCGGCTCGATCACGTCGTCGACGTAGCCGCGCTCGGCGGCGCTGTACGGGTTCGCGAACTTCTCCTTGTAGTCCTCGATCAAGCCGGGACGCTCCTCGGCCGGCCGGTCGCGGTAGATGATGTTGACCGCTCCCTCCGGCCCCATCACGGCCACCTCGGCCGTCGGCCACGCGAAGTTGAAGTCCGCGCGGACGTGCTTGGAGCTCATCACGTCGTACGCCCCGCCGTACGCCTTGCGCGTGATCACCGTCAGCTTCGGCACGGTCGCCTCGCAGTACGCGTAGAGGAGCTTCGCGCCGTGGCGGATGATCCCGCCCCACTCCTGCGCCGTCCCCGGAAGGAAGCCCGGAACGTCGACGAACGTGACGAGGGGGACGTTGAAGGCGTCGCACGTCCGCACGAACCGCGCCGCCTTGTTCGACGAGTCGATGTCGAGGACGCCCGCGAGCGAGCGCGGCTGGTTGCCGACGACGCCGACCGCGTGCCCGCCGAGCCGTGCGAAGCCGCAGACGATGTTCTCCGCCCAGCGCTCGCTCACCTCGAGGAACTCGCCGTCGTCCACGACGCGCCGGATCACGTCGTGCATGTCGTACGGATGGTTCGGACTGTCGGGGATCAGCGTGTCGAGCTCCGGGTCCTCCCGGTCGACCGGATCGGTCGGCGCGCTCCAGGCCGTCCGCTCGGCGTTGTTCTGGGGCAGGAACGACAGGAGGTACCGCGCGTCCTCGAGGCACGCCTCCTCGTCCGGCGCGGTGAACTGCGCGACGCCCGACTTCGACGCGTGGGTCGCCGCGCCGCCGAGCTCCTCGAACGTGACTTCCTCCCCGGTCACCGTCTTCACGACGTCGGGGCCGGTGATGAACATGTAGGACGAGCCCTCGACCATGAAGATGAAGTCGGTCATGGCGGGCGAGTAGACGGCGCCGCCCGCGCAGGGGCCCATGATCAGCGAGAGCTGCGGGATGACGCCGGACGACTGGACGTTCCGCCAGAAGATCTCGGCGTAGCCGGCGAGCGACACGACGCCTTCCTGGATCCGCGCGCCGCCGGAGTCGTTGATCCCGATCACCGGGCAGCCGTACTTGACGGCGAGATCCATCACCTTGCAGATCTTCTCCGCGAAGACCTCGCTCAGCGAGCCGCCGAAAACGGTGAAGTCCTGGGAGAAGACGAAGACCTTGCGGCCGAAGATCGTGCCGTAGCCGGTGACGACGGCGTCGCCGTAGGGACGACGGTCCATCATCCCGAAGTTCGATTCCCGGTGCCGGACGTAGCGGTCGAGCTCGACGAACGAGCCCGGGTCGCAGAGCTTCTCGGCGCGCTCGCGGGCGAGGAGACGACCCTCCTCGCGGCGCTTCGCAACCGACTTCTCGCTGCCCGCATGGAGCGCTTGCTCGCGCAGCTCCTCGAGCCACTCGAGCTTTCCCGCAGTCGTCTCGTGTCCCTCGGCCACCGCTGCGGAGCCTAACGTTCGCGGTCGTGCGGCATCGTCTGCCCCCCGCTCTACGCCTCCGCAGCTTTGCGTTCCTTTGGACGTCGTCGCTCGCGAACGGGCTCGCGCAGCAGATGCTCGTCGTCGCGATCGGCTGGCAGGTCTTCCAGATCCACAAGAACCCGCTCGACATCGGCCTCGTCGGGCTCGCGGAGTTCGTGCCGCTGCCGCTTCTCGCGCTTCCCGCGGGCCAGCTTGCCGACCGGGCGCCGCGACGGCTCGTCGTCGCGGTTGGACTGATCCTGCAGGTCGGGATCTCCGCAGGCCTCGTCTTGATCACGCTGAGCGGTGCGCACGCGCTGTGGCCGTTCCTCGCGATCGGCGCGACGGCAGGAGTCGCGTCAGCGCTTACGAATCCGGCCGGCCGCTCGTTGACGCCGGAGGTCGTCCCCCCGGGGCTCCTTCCCGGCGCGGTCGCTTTGCGCAGCGTCGCTTCGCAGATCGGGGTGGTCGTCGGCCCGGCGATCGGCGGACTTATCTTCTGGCTCGACCCGGTCGCCGTCTACATGACGGCGGCCGCCCTATTTGCGCTCGGCGTGGTGACCATCCTCGGCGTCTCGTCGCAGGTCACACGCGCGCCGGCGACCGCACTCACCTGGGAGAGCCTCGTCGCCGGGGTCGACTTCATCGTTCGGACGAGGATGCTGCTCGGCGCGATCACACTTGACCTCTTCGCCGTCCTTCTCGGCGACTCGATCGCGCTCGCTCCGGTCTTCGCAGTGGCGATTCTCCACGTCGGCCCGTTCGGTCTCGGCGTGCTTCGCGCAGCGCCTTCGGTCGGCGCGCTCCTCGCCGGCGTGCTGCTGTCCCGACGCCCGCTCAGCTTCCGAGCCGGCCCCACGCTCCTCGGAGTGGTCGCGGCGTTCGGCGCGATGATGATCGTGTTCGGGCTGTCGCGGTCGTTGCCGCTCTCGCTCGCCGCGCTGGCGGTGAGCGGCTTCGCGGACATGATCAGCATGAACATCCGGGCCACAACGGTGCTGCTGGTGACACCGCACGAGCTGCAGGGTCGCGTCAGCGCAGTCGAGTGGGTATTCATCAGCGCCTCGAACGAGCTCGGCGCGTTCGAAGCGGGCGCCGTCGCATCGCTGATCGGGACGGTCGCGACCGTCGTGGCGGGAGGCGTCGCGATGATGGGTCTCGCCGCGTCGTGGCCGAAGCTCTTCCCCGCGCTCTCCCGGCTCGGCAAGCTCGACGAGCTCGAGCCCGAAGCCGCGTAGGATCGCCGCATGTCGGAACCGCTGGATCGGTCGACGCACTGGCCCTACGACGAGCACGGCGAGCTCGGCGCCTTCTCGTACCAGCGCTACAGCAGTCCGACGGTCGCGGCGGCGGAGGCGGCGCTCGGCGAGCTCGACGGCGGCACCGCGCTGCTCTTCCCCTCCGGCTCGGGCGCGATGACAGCCCTCGTGCTCTCGCTCCTCCAGCCGGGGGACACGATCGCGCTCGCGGAGGGCGGCTACTACGGAACGGGCCGGACGTTCGAGGCGCTCGAGCGCTGGGGACTGCGGGTCGTCGAGTTCGACCAGACCGGGCCGCCGCCCGAGGACGTCCAGCTGATCTGGCTCGAGGCGCCGTCGAACCCGTACCTGACGATGCCCGATCTCGAGGCGATCGCGGACCATCCCGTGCCGGTGGTCGTCGACGCGACGGTCGCGACGCCCATCCACCTCCGCCCGCTCGACCATGGCACCGACTTCGTCCTCCACAGCGCGACGAAGTACCTGGGCGGCCACAGCGACCTGCTGCTCGGCGCGGTGATCTGCCGGAACGAATCGGCCGCCGAGGAGTTGCGGACGTTCCGCGGCCGCACCGGAATCGTCGCCGCACCCGACCCGGCGTGGCTGCTCCTGCGCGGCCTGAAGACGCTCGAGCTGCGGGTGCGGAGGCAGACGCAGACGGCGACGGATCTCGCCGAGCGGCTCCGCGACCACTGGGGCGTCCAGACCGTCCGCTATCCGGGCTTCGGCGGGCTGCTCTCCTTCGACGTCTCCGATGCGGAGACCGCACGGCGCGTGGAGACCTCGACGCAGCTCATCGTCAACGCCACCTCGCTCGGCGGCGTGGCCAGCTCGATCGAGAGCCGGAGCCGCTGGGAGGGCGACCGCGTCCCGCCCGGCTTGCTCCGGCTGAGCGTCGGTCTCGAGGATCCCGACGCGCTGTGGTCAGACCTCGAGCAGGCCCTCGCCTTCATCTCGGCGCCGGCGGGATAGAACCGGCACCAGCGGGCAGAGGAACGGAGTGCGCTCGCCGTTCCGGGTTCTCGTCGCCGAGGACGACGCCTCGTTCCTCGAGGCGATCGCGCTGCTGCTCGAGCAGGACGGGCGCTTCGCGGTAGCCGGCCGGGCACGCAACGGGCGCGAGGCGGTCGAGCTCGCCGAGCAGGTCTCTCCCGACGCGGTCGTGGTGGACATCGAGATGCCGGTGCTCGACGGCGTCGAGGCGACGCGACAGCTGCGCGAGCTCGACGAGGAACTGCCGATCGTCGCCGTGAGCGGCCACGACTACGAGGAGCGCGTCCTCGAGATCCGGCGCGCCGGCGCCGACGACTACGTGCGCAAGGCACGACTGGCCGAGGAGTTGCCGCGCGTGCTCGCGGCGCTGCTCGAGCGAAGCAGGATCGGCGCGTGACGAAGAGCGAAAGAGCCGGAGGTCGGACTCGAACCGACGGCCGCTCGCTTACAAGGCGAGTGCTCTACCAGCTGAGCTACTCCGGCCTGACGGCCGCAGCGTAGCGCTCGGCCTAGAGAAGAACTTCGCGTGTCTTCTGGTGCGCGAGGATCTTCCGCTTGACCCGCTGCAGGGCGTTGTCGATCGTCTTCGTGTCGCAGCCGAGCCGCTCGGCCATCTCCTCGTAGGACGAGCCCTCGAGATAGAGCTTGAGCGCCTCCGCCTCGAGCGGCGAGAGGCCGGTGCCGAGGCTGCCGACGAGGCTCTGGAGCTCCTCGGTCGAGATCACGACGAGCGGGGGCTCGTGGACTGCCGGGCCCGGGAGCGCGTCGCCCAGCGAGCACTCGCCGTCGCCGTCCTGCCCTGCCGGCGTGTGGCTGAACGAGACGTACGTGTTCAGCGGTGCGTGCTTGAAGCGCGTCGCCGTCTTGATCGCCGTGATGATCTGGCGGGTCACGCAGAGCTCGGCGAAGCTGCGGAACGACGTCTCCTTGTCCGCACGGAAATCGCGCACGGCCTTGTACAGGCCGATCAGCCCTTCCTGGAGCAGGTCGTCGTTGTCGCCGCCGGCGAGGAAATACGAGCTCGCCTTGAGCCGGACGAACCCCGTGTAGCGGCGAATCAGGGCGTCCATCGCAACCTGGTCGCCGTTGCGGGCCTTCAGAACCAGCTGGAGATCCTCTAGCTCTCGTTGAGCCTTCTGCGGCGAATACGCTGTCGCAGCGCGCGCAGCCATGGCGTCTCCCGGCGTCGCCAGGGTGAAGTCTCACCCTGTGGTTGAGGCGAAGATAGCAAGAGGTCCAAGTTTTTACAAGTCCAGTTGCGCTGGACCCAGCTTGCCGTGGACCGCGGACGTTACTGTCCGCGCCGCAAGCGTTCTAGCTTGCTCAGGGTCTCGGGATCGAGCCGGTCGCGGAGGTCGCCGGGGGCCGTCGGCGGCTGGCTCGGCCGCGCGAGCTCCGAGAGGAAGGTCTGCGAGGCAAGCTTCCGCACCTCGATTCCCGCGGTTCCGCGGACGGCGGAGTCGGAGGAGACGATCGCGACCTGCTCGCGGCCACGATTCTCGGCGGCCAGGCGCTCGAGCAGCGCGTCCGCGTCCTTCGCCCAGCGCACCTCGAGCGGCCCGCGCCGCTCGCCGCTTCCCTCACCGTCGAAGACGAGGATTCCTCTGGCGCCCTGAGCCGCGACCCAGCTCGCGAGCAGGTCGCGAAGCTCCTCCGGCGAGCCGAAACCGCCGGCATGGAGGAGGTTGAAGCCGTCGAAGAGATACAGGGTCGGCTCAGCCACCGCGCTGGCGCCTCGCCTCGTACAGGAGCAGCGCCGCCGCGACGCTGACGTTGAGCGACTCCACGCGGCCGAGCTGCGGGATCGAGACCTCGACGTCGCACGTCCGCCGCACGAGCGGGCGAAGGCCCTTGCCTTCGGCCCCGAACACGAACACGATCCCGCCCGACAGATCCGCCTGCCACATCGGCGTTCCCGACTCTCCGACGGCTCCCACGATCCAGAGGTCGCCACTCTTGATCTCGGCGAGGTAGCGGGCGAGATTCGTGACGACGGCGATCGGGACGTGCTCGACCGCGCCGGCGGAAGCACGGCAGACCGCGGCCGTGACGCGCGCCGAGCCGTGCGACGGCAGGACGACGCCGGTCGCTCCGGCGCCTTCGGCGCTCCGGAGCACGGCACCGAGATTGCGCGGGTCGCTGACCTGGTCGAGGCACGCGAGGAGCGGTGCGTCTCCGCCAGCGAGCTCGAACGCGTCTGCATAGCGGAAGGGCTCGCACCACGCGACGACGCCCTGGTGGTCGCGCGTGCCGGCGGCCTCGGAGAGATCCCGCTCAAGCCTGGTCTGGACGCGCGGCTTCTCGACCTCGCGCAGCCACGCCTCCGACTTGAGGGCGTTCTCGCCGGCCCAGAGCTCGAGCACCTCGCGCGGCCCGCGCAGCGCCTCGCGCACCGGCCGGCGACCGTAGACGAGCTCGCGAGTCACGAGCGCCGGACGAGCCGGAAGCCGGGAGCCTCGGCGACATCGCGAACCTCCCAGCCGGCGGCCTCGATCTGCTCGCGCAACCGGTCGGCCTCGGCGAAGTCCTTCGCCTCACGCGCGTCGCGCCGCTGCTCGGCGAGCGCCGCCAGCTCGGGCGGCGCCTCCTCCGCATCGGCGAGCGACTCGAGCCCGAAGATGGCGAAGGCGCGGCGGAGCAGCTCGTGGGCGCGCCAGCCGTGCAGCACCGCGAGCGCCTCGGGAGTGTTGAAGTCGTCCTCGAGCGCCGCCTCGAAGTCCGCCCAGTCGCCGACCGGCTCGCTCGGCGAGCGGAAGACGTTGCGGAACGTCTCCAGCTGCGCCGCCGCCTGCTCGAGCGTGCCGAGGTTGAAGTCGAGCGGCTTGCGCCAGTGGCCCGAGAGCAACAGCATCAGCGCGACCTCGCGCCCCCAGTCGTCGACGACGCCACGGATCGTCATGTCGTTGCCGCGCGACTTGGACATCTTCTCGCCGCCCAGCGTGAGCATGCCGTTGTGCATCCAGATCCGGGCGAAGTCGTGGCCGAGGGCGCGCGACTGCGCAAGCTCGTTCTCGTGGTGCGGGAAGACGAGGTCGAGGCCGCCGCCGTGGATCTCGAAGACGGGGCCGAACGCATCCTCCGCCATCGCGGAGCACTCGATGTGCCAGCCCGGACGGCCCAGGCCCCACGGCGAGTCCCAGGACGTGTCCTCGCCCGGCTTGGTCGCTTTCCAGAGCGCGAAGTCCTGGGGCGCGCGCTTGAGCCCGTTGTCTTCCTCCGGCTCCATCTGCTCGACCCTCTGCCGTGAGAGCTGACCGTACTCTCGAGCGCCGGCGACACTGAAGTAGACGTCTCCGCCGGCCTCGTAGGCGTGACCGCCGGCCACGAGCTTCTCGATGAAGGAGACGATGGACGGGATGGCGTCCGTCGCCTTCGGCAGCGCGTCGGGCAGGCCGAGGCCGAGGTCGCCGGTGTCCTCGATGTACCACGCGGTTGCCCGAGCCGCGAGCTCGGCGCTCGCACCCGGAGCCGCGTCGTAGATCTTGTCGTTGACGTCGGTGATGTTGTGAACGAGCGTCGCGTCGTAGCCGCGCTCGCGGAGCCAGGCGCGCAGCAACATGCCGAGCGCGAACGGCCGCGCGTTCCCGATGTGCGCGCGCTGGTAGACCGTCGGGCCGCAGAAGTACATCCGGATCGGCCCGGGCGGAGGCGGCAGCTCCTCGAGCCGGCGTGTCAGCGTGCTGTAGAGCTTCACCGCTCAAGCCTAGAGAGGAGCTCGTCGCGCGGCAGGGCCGCGATCACCGCCGCCAGCTCGGGCCCGCGCTCGCGTCCTGTCAACGCGAGTCGCAACGCCTTGAGATCCCCGCCCACGGCCTTCAGCTCGCGGACGACCGCCTTCGGCTCGACTCCCGCCTCGACGAGCTCGCGGAACCGCGCCAGCGTCTCGGGGGAGTCGACCTCCGCCGGTGCGGGCTGCTCGAGCACGAGCGCCGCATACTCTCGCGCCTCGGCGAGGTCGCGCGCGCCGCGCAGCACGGGTACGACGGAGACGGGGACCCCGACGCGTGCCGCCAGCTCCTCGTCGGACAGCTCCGCGAGCGTCTCCGTCGAGAGGCGCCGGAGCCGCGCGAGATCGAGATGGACATCATGGCGCGGCAGGCCGAGCTCCTCGAGGTACGCGCGCACGGCTTCGGCGGGGAAGCCCTGCTCCCGGAAGTCGGCGACCGTCGCCGCCCCGTGGCGCTTCGACAGCTTGCGGCCGTCGGGTCCGAGTAGCAGGCCGTGGTGGACGAACTCCGGAGGCTTCGCGCCGAGCGCCTCGAACAGGCGCAGCTGCACCGGCTCGTTCGGCCTGTGGTCGTTGCCCCGGACGACGTGCGTGATCCCGAAGTCGATGTCGTCGACGACGGAGGCGAGCTGGTACGTGGGCGAGCCGTCCTCCCGGACGAGCGTCACTCCGTTGAACCGATCTCCGAGCGGAGCGCCGGCCTCACGGTGGCGGTCGGCGCGGTCGCTCTGCCGGACCGGCCCCTCGTCCCAGCCGATGCCGAGCCACTCGAGGTCGGCGACGATCGCCTCCAATCCCCCGGCGACGTTGCGGCGCGGATCGGTGTCGTCGATCCGCAGCAGCATCCAGTCGCCGAAGCCGCGGTTCGCGACAGCGCTCAGCGCGTTGCCGAGGTGGAGCGAGCCCGTCGGGCTAGGCGCGAAACGAACTCTGACCGGCATCCGCCGAGTGTAAGCTGCGGCCCGCAATGGACTCCTGGCGCGCAACGGTTCTCCGCCAGAACGGCTAGTTCGCCGCTTCCCACTTCAGCGTCCTAGGGAAGCGGCGGGACGCGACGCGATCCCGCCCCGAAAACGGAGGTGTACGTCGCGATGCCGATGCCCCATCGCACCCAGCAGCAACTGATCAAGCGCCGACTCGTCGGCAAGGAAGGCGCGGACCGGATCCGCGAGCTTCGCGCGATCCTCGGCGAGCTGCCCGGCTACCGGAACGGCCCGTACGCCGACCTGCGCAAGTGGGTCGAGAACGAGCTCACAGCGTCGCGGACGCGGAAGCGCGTCGTCAACCGCGATTCGATCGCCGTGCGCCGCGAGGGTGCCGCGCAGATCGCTCTCGTCGGGCCGCCGAACGCCGGCAAGTCGTCGCTCCTGCAGGCGCTGTCGGCGATCCAGATCAAGACCGGCGACTACGCGTTCACGACGACGCGTCCCGTCGCGGCGACGACGCGGCTCGGCGGCGTCCTCGTCCAGCTCGTGGAGATCCCCGGCCTGATCGAGGGAGCCACGGGCGACCGCGGCGGCGGCCGGGCGCTGCTCGGCGTGCTCCGCAATGCCGACGCGATCCTCTGGTGCCACGCCTGCAACCGGCCGCTGCAGGAGCTCGAGACGATCCGTGCCGAGGTCGCCGCGGCGGGGATCGACCTGCCGTCTCTCCTTGCCGCCACGAAAGCCGACGAGGCGACGCCGCCGGCACATCCTGAGCTGCGCGTCCTGCCGATCTCCGTCCTCGACGACGCGAGCCTCGACCGGCTGCGCGAGGAGCTCTGGGGACTGACCGGGCTGATCCGCATCTTCCTCCGTGACGGGGGCGACCCGGTCGCCCTCGAGCCGCCGGCGACCATCCTCGACGTGGCGGACACGATCCACCACGAGCTTCGGGAACGGTGCACAGGCGCTCGGATCTGGGGGCCGTCGGCGCGATTCGAAGGCCAGCAGGTCGGGCGCGAGCACGAGCTGCAGGACGGCGACACGGTCGAGGTGCTGTCGCGCTGAGGTTCGGCTTCGCCGAGGCGCCGACGGCGCGGCTACCGGAGCCGCTCCGGAAGCGTCAGCTCCTCCTCCTCGAGCACCGCGTACAGCGCGCGTGCCTCACCGCCGCTGAGGCTCACCCTGCCGGTCTCGAGCGCGCGGCCGAGCAGGAGCGAAAGGTCGCGGTGCCTCGAGGAGATACCCGCGCGCCGCGCCGCGGCGACTGCGAGCGCCTGCACGAACGCCCGCGGCAGAACCATGCCCTCTCCGGCCACGTCCAGCTTGATCTCGTCGACCGCCATCTCACGGTCTATGACCTCAATGGCGATGCTTCAACCCGCCGCGCGGGCTGAAGGCGTAGATCCTCCCCCAGCCGACGAGGTAGAGCTTCGAGCCGTCTGTGACGACCGGAGTGAAGGAGCCGTCGTGCCACGTCCACACCTGCTTGCCCGTCCTGGCGTCGAGCCCGTACGTGCGGCGGGCGGTCGTTGCGAAGTAGACGATCCCGTCCACGACCGTCGCCGAGCCGGAGATCTGCCCGTTGGCGTGGAACTTCCAGAGGACGGAGCCCGTCGCCGCGTCGAACGCGTAGAAGTAGTGGCTGTAGGAGCCGACAAGGACCCGTCCCTGCCAGACGGCGGGGGAGCCGTAGACGTAGCCGCCGGTTCCGAACGACCAGATGAGGCTGCCGCTGTGCTCGCCGAACGAGTAGACGTGGCCGTCGGTCGAGCCGAGATAGACGCGGGAGTAGGCGACGGCGGGCGTCGAGTAAAACGTGCCGTGCCCGCCGAAGAGGTCGCGAGGGGACGGCGAGCGCCAGAGGAACTTCCCCGTGCGCGCCTCGAGGGAGTAGAGGTAGCCGTCGTACGAGCCGAAGAAGACCTTGCCCCGGTCATAGGCGATCGCTCCCTTGACGGCGCCGCCGGCGTGGAAGCGCCAGAGCGTCTTGCCGTCGGTCATCCGCAGGCAGTAGACGTCGCCCGCCTGGTCTCCGACGTAGATCCGGTTCCTGCCGGCGATCGTCGGCGAGGTCTCGGTCGCGCCGATCTGCTTGCGCCAGCGAATCGTGTGCGGCCGGCCGGCTGCAACGGCGACGAGCTCTCCGTCGCTCGCGATTGCTTGTCCTCTCCCGCACGGCTTCTTGTTGAGGAAGGACTCGAACGCGGTTCCGTGGTAGAGCCGGCTCACGGCCGGCGACGCCGACTCGCAGCGGTGGATCGGGACACTCCACAGGTGCTGGCCGTTCTTGGTCGAGGTCGCGATGAAGTTGCCGGCGAGCGTCGCGTAGTAGAGGTAGCCGTACGCGACGGCGGGCGGAAACTCGATCAGCGAGGTGCCGCCCGAGATCCAATCGAGGCGATACGGCGGCCGGACGTTTCCGATCCCGACGTGGAGATGTTCCGGCACGCCGCCGAACATCGGCGAGATCAGACCGGGGCCGGCCGGCCGGACGGGAACGGTGTCCGTGGAGTTGAACTCCGACGACGAGCCGTGGACGTTTCCGCCGAAGCGGTGGTGCGAGACGTAGTACGCCGTCGCCACGCCGGCGAGGAGGACGACGACGCCGGCGACGAGGGTGAGGCGACGCATCCGCCTGATCTTGCCTACGCCCTAGGCCGACCCCGTGGAGGAACCGCTCACGCCGCTTCCTTCCCGCGAACGAACTGATAGCTCGCGGCCGCGAGCGTCGCACCGACGATCGGCGCCGCGATATAGAGCCAGAGCGCATGCAGGTCTCCCGATACGAGCGCAGGCCCGATCGACCGGGCCGGGTTCATGGAAGCGCCGCTGACCGGGCCGCCGAACATCGCGTCGAGCCCGACGGTGCCGCCGACCGCGATCGCCGCGGCCTCGCCGACCGCGCGGGTGTCGGTGGCGACGGCCATGATCACGAACATGAGGAAGAAGGTCAGGATCAGCTCCCAGACGAAGGACTGGCCTTGCGAGCCCGACGGCAGCGTCGCGCCGACGTCGGCGATGCTGCCGAGTGACCCACGCAGGACTGCGGCCGCGACGACCGCGCCGACGAGCTGCGCTCCCCAGTAGCCGACGGCCCGCGTCCAGGGAAAGTGGCGGCTGAGCGCGAACGCGAACGTGACGCTCGGATTGAAGTGGGCGCCCGAGATGTGGCCCACGGCATAGACCCCGAACATGATCACGAGGCCGAAGGTGACCGCCACGCCGACATGGCCCAGCGCGTGCGTCCTCGCATCGACCATGATCGCGCCGCACCCCGCGAAGACGAGGGCGAACGTCCCGATCGCCTCGGCGACCAGCGCACGCAGGTTCTCGATGCTCACTGCCCGGCGGGAAGCAGCTCACCCATCAGCCGCTGCACCCGCTCGTCGATCTGGTCGCGGATGACGCGGACGGCCGCCACGTCCTGCCCGGCTGGATCGTCGAGCTCCCAGTCCTCGTAACGCTTGCCGGGAAAGATCGGGCAGGCATCCCCACAGCCCATCGTGATCACGACGTCCGCCGCCTGGACGAACTCGTCGGTGAGCGGCTTCGGGAACTCCTCGCCCATGTCGACGCCGACCTCCTCCATCGCCGTCACGACCGCGGGGTTGATCTCCTCTCCCGGCACGCTGCCCGCCGAGCGGACGTGAATCCGGCCGTTCGAGCGGAGCTTCAGCAGCCCGGCGGCCATCTGCGACCGGCCCGCGTTGTGAACGCAGACGAACAAGACCTCGGGCTGGCCGGTCGACACGATCAGCCTCCTCCGGCGCGTCTGGGATCGACTGCGGCGAGCGCGGCGACGCGCGCGAACGCCTCGCTGTCGATCGAGTAATAGGCCCACTTGCCGCGCTCCTCCCGCAGAACGAGCCCGGCGTCGACGAGCTTCTTCAGGTGCTCCGAGACGGTTGCCGGAGCGAGGCCGACGGGTTCCGCGAGATTGCAGAAGCACACGGGCTCCTCGCTCCCGGCGAGGAGATTCACGAGCCGCACTCGCGCCGTGTTGCCGAGCGCCGCGAACAGGGTCGCAGTCGCGGACGCCTCCTCCACGCTCAGGACGGAGGCGGCGAGCGGAGCGCAGCAGTCGATCGGTTCCGCGACGCTTGTCATCTCAATTCGGTTTTTACCGAACAGAGGGCAGGCAACGCAAGGGACTCGAGGCGGCTCGTCTAGGCTCAGCCGCGTGGAGGAGCTGCTCCTGGCGTGGTTCAGCCGGAACGAGAGGGATCTCCCCTGGCGGAGGACCAGAGACCCGTACGCGATCCTCGTCAGCGAGGTGATGGCGCAGCAGACGCAGATGGAGCGCGTGCTGCAGCGCTGGGAAGCCTGGCTCGAGCACTGGCCCACCGTCGAGGCTCTCGCGGCGGCGCCGGCGGCTGACGTGATCCGCGAGTGGCAGGGGCTCGGCTACAACCGGCGCGCCGTCGCACTCCACCGCGCCGCGCAGCACGTCGCCGCGCACGGCTGGCCGGACGACCTGACGGAGCTGCCCGGCGTGGGTCGCTACACCGCCGACGCCGTCGGCTGCTTCGCGTTCGGGCGCGACGTCCTGCCGGTCGACGTCAACGTCAGGCGCGTCTCGGAGCGGACGGGGCACGACTTCTCCCCCGTGGCCGCGCAGGCGCTGATGGATCTCGGCAAGACCGTCTGCGTCGCGCGCGTCCCCCGCTGCGGGATCTGCCCCCTCGCCGAACGCTGTCCCTCGCGCGGCCGGCGCTTCGAGCCGCGCCGGCGACAGGGAGCGTTCGAGGGCTCGTTCCGGCAGCGACGAGCCGAGACGTTGCGGGTCGTGCTGGCGGGATCCCAACCGGATGACTCCGAGGCGGTCGCCTCCCTCGCGCGGGACGGGCTCGTCGAAGTGCTCGACGGCGCTGTCTCGCTACCATCCTCCGCGCCGTGATCGCGACCTCCCTCGTCACGCTCCTGATCCCGCTCTGGATCATCCTCGGGATCCTCGTCGTCTTCGGCGTGCTCGGCATCCTCGCCCGGGTCTCGGGCGGCCGCTACGTCCGCCCGCTCTTCACGCTGATGGCGAAAGTCCCGCTGCTGCGCCGGGGGCTCGAGAAGGCCTCGAAGGCCGCGATGGAGCGGACGAATCCCGAGCTGGCCAGCGCGCTGCGCAAGCTCGAGCCGCACCAGAAGCATCTCCACGATCCCGTCCAGGCGCAGAAGGCGATGTCGCGCCTCACGCGGGAGGAGCGCGCGGCGCTGCTCGACATGCAGGATCAGCGGGGTGCGGTGCCGGAGGAGGCGACGAACCGGCAGATGCGGCGCCAGCTCGAGAAGCAGCGCAAGCGGCGCTAGCTACACCGCGTGTCGAACCCAGACGTTGGGCTCGACGTAGTGCCCGCGTCCGTTCTTGAAGTGCACCGGAACGAGCGCGCCCGGGACGACGTAGTCGCCGTCGTCGGGGAAGTTCAGGCCCGTCCACTCCTCCCATTCCACCCGCTTGCCGACGACCGTCATGGAACGTGGCGCGCTAGCGAGCAGCTCGCCGCCGAGCCGCTCATGCGTGCGTAGCCACGGGTCGTAGGGCAGCCCGTCGCCGCGGCGCCACGCTGCGTAGCGCTGGATCGGGACGAGTGGATAGCGCTCCTTCCACGTCGGCCGCACGGGAGCGACGAGTGTCCCGAGGCCGTGGCCGGCCGCGACGGCGCCGAGGCGGCGCAGGATCGCCTCTGCGATGCCGCGGCCGCGGTACTCGGGGACGAGCCCCGCGACGACCGCGCAGAGAGCCGTCGGCGTCCCCTCGACTCCGTCCGTCAGCGCCCAGTCGAGCCCGCGAGGCGACGGGCTGCCGTTCCACTCCACCGGGACACTGCAGGCGTAGCCGATCGCCCGCCGCGGCTGTGCCTCGCGGTCGACGACCCAGAGCTGGAAGTCCGGGTACAAGGAGTAGAGCTGGGGCCAGAAAGCCTGCACGACCTTGTCGTGCGCCATGAACTCCGGCCACAGATTCGGCAGCGTGCCGCGTAGGCGCGGGCGCTCGGAGTGTGTGACGAGCGCGAGCCTCATCGGCGCAGCAGCGCCACCGCCTGGGCGGCGAGTCCTTCGCGCCGGCCTGTGAAGCCGAGGCCGTCGGTCGTCGTTGCACGCACCGCGACGAGCTCCGGCTCGACTTCGAGGACGCCGGCGAGCCTCCGCCGCATCTCGTCGCGATGCGGGGCCAGTCGCGGCGCCTCCCCGATCAGCACGACGTCGGCATTCGCGAGCTCCCACCCGTCGGCGCGCGCGCGCTTCCAGGCGCGCGCCAGGAGGTCGAGCGAGTCGGCGCCGGCGAGCGCGGGATCTTCGGAGGAGAAGTACGCGCCGATGTCCTCGAGGCCGGCGGCGCCGAGCAGGGCGTCGGTGAGCGCGTGCGCGAGCACGTCTCCGTCGGAGTGGCCGGCGAGGCCGCGCGGATGCTCGATCCGGACCCCGCCGAGCACGAGCGGGACTCCGTCCTCGAAGGCGTGAGCGTCGAAGCCGCTCCCGATCCGGAACTCGGTCACGCCAGCACCTCCGGCAGCTCGGCGAGCGAGTCGATGGTCACGACGCCGGGCGGCGAGTCGACGGCCGTGTGCGCGCCGCGGCGGATCCGCACGGCGGACATCCCCGCGGCGAGCGCCGGCAGGACGTCGTTGTCCACCCGGTCTCCGACATAGGCGATCTCGGCCGCAGGCACTCCCGCTTCTTCGACGACGTGCTCGAAGAAGCCTGCCGCGGGCTTCTCGACTCCCCAGCGCTCCGACGAGCCGACGAAGTCGACGTGGGCGCGGAGAAAGTCCTCGTGCCAGGCGTGCATGTTCCCGGCGGCGCCGAGCCGGAAGCCTGCGCTGCGCAGCGCCGCGAGACACGGGAGCGCGTCGGCGTGGAGGTCCGCGTCTTGGAACGGGATGCCTTCGGTCAGCCCCTCCGCCGTCCAGCGCTCGTACGTCGCCAGCTCGTCGACGAGCGTCTCGCCGACGTCGAAGACGACGACCGCTACGCCAGCCATCCCGCCACCGTCTCGAGATCCGCCTCGGACGTCACCTTGAGCAGGCGCGGGTCGCCCTCGACCACCTTCACCCGTCCGCCCGCCGCCTCGACGTGCCCCGCGCAATCGGTCGCTTGTAACAAATTGTCACTTGGGAAGAGTGCGCGGCGGAGGACAGCGGCGGAGAACGCCTGCGGCGTCTGCACCGCCCACATCCCATCGCGCGAGACCGTCTCCTCGACGCCGCCGTCCGCGCCGACCCGCTTCAGGGTGTCGCCCACCGGCAGCCCGGGGACGACGCCGTCCCAGCCTTCCGAGAGCGGTGCGAGCACCCGCTCCACCACCTCGTCGGAGACGAGCGGCCGCGCGGCGTCGTGGACGAGGACGACGACCGCCTCGTCGCCGACCTCGCCGAGGCCGGCCCGCACGGAATCGCTCCGCGTCTCACCGCCCGCGACGCACGCACGCACCTTCGCGCAGCCCTCCTCCTCGGCGAGGAGAATCGCCGGCTCCTCCCACTCCGGAGGAGCGACGAGCACGATCGCGTCGATCCACGGGCACGCGTCGAGCCGGCGCAGCGACTCCGCCAGCAGCGGCTCGTCGCCGAGGTTCGCGAACGCCTTGGGCCGGTCCAGGCCGAGCCGTTCTCCCCGCCCTGCAGCGACGAGGATCGCCCAGACCGACACGACGGAAGAGACCTAGGCCGTAGCGGCCGCGGCGGCCTTCTTCTTCGGCGCCGCCTTCTTCTTCGGCGCCGGCCCGTCGGAGGCGAGAACTCCCTCGAGCCAGTCGGCGCACGTGTCCTCGTCCATGTCCTTGGCGTACATCAGCTCGGAGGCGAGGATCTTCTTCGCCTTGACGAACATCTGCTTCTCGCCGGTGGAGAGGCCCTTCTCACGATCACGCAACGCGAGATTCCGGACGACCTCGGCGAGCTCGAGGATGTCGCCGGTCTTCATCTTGTCGCGGTTGTGCTTGAAGCGGCGGTTCCAGTTCTTCGGCATCTCGGTCGAGACGCCCGTCAGCGCCTTGAGGACGCCGCCGATCTCCTTCTCGCCGATCACGCGCCGCAGGCCGACCTTGTCGGCGTTCTCGGACGGGACCTGCACCGTCATGTCGTTGTGCAGGATCTTGATCGTCAAGTACTCGCGCTGCTGTCCGAGGACTTCGCGCTTCTCCTTCTTGACGACCGTCCCGGCCCCGTGGTGGGGATAGACCACCTTGTCGCCGACCTGATACAAGCCCGACCTCCCCTTAAATATGCGTTTCCGTCAAGAAAGCCGGACGCGTCGCAGCGCCGGCCTGGGATCAGACTGTAGCAGAAACGGCGTAGTTAAGCCAAATCGGCGTTGTCAGAGCGGAATTCAGCCGGTTCGAGCCCGGCCTTGATCGCCGCCCGCAACGTCTCGGCGCCGTCGACGCGGATCGTGGCGCCGGCCGGAGTTCCGGCCGGTGCGACGACTCCGGAGAGGCCGAACTTGGCGCATTCCTCGAGCCTTCGCTCGGCCTGAGCGGCGGTGCGGAGGCGACCGGTGAGCCCGATCTCGCCGAAGGCTCCGCAGCCTTCGCGCACGGGGACGCGCCGCGCCGCGGACGCGATCGCGAGCGCGATCGCGAGGTCCGCTCCGGGCTCGTCGATCCGGACGCCGCCGGCGACGTTGACGAAGACGTCGGCCTGGCCGAGCGACACGCCTGCGTGGCGGGAGAGGACGGCGACGATCATCGCGAGGCGCTTCGGATCGACGCCGGTCGCGACCCGCCTCGGCATCGCGAGCTCGCTCTGAGCGACGAGCGCCTGAATCTCGAGCAGGATCGGCCGCGTTCCCTCGAGCGCGCACGCAACGGCAGCGCCCGGCTCACCCGCGACCGTTCGGCCGAAGACCTCCGACGGGTCGGGCACGCCGGCGAGCCCGGCTCCGGTCATCTCGAAGACGCCGAGCTCGTTCGTCGAGCCGAAACGGTTCTTCACCGCGCGGAGGATGCGGTGTGCGTGGTAGCGGTCGCCCTCGAACTGGAGGACGCAGTCGACGAGGTGCTCGAGCACGCGCGGCCCGGCGACCGTCCCGTCCTTCGTCACGTGCCCGACGAGGATCGTGGCGATGCCGAACTCCTTGGCGACCCGGAGCAGTCGTGAGGCCGACTCCCTCACCTGCGCCACCGAGCCCGGCGCGGAGCCGAGCTCGCTTGCGTGCAAGGTCTGGACGGAGTCGATCACGCAGACGTCGGGACGCTCGGCGCGCAGCGTCTCGCAGACCGTTTCGAGCTCCGTCTCGGCGAGGATCTCCACCCGCTCGGCGCCGCCCAGCCGCTCGGCGCGGAGCTTCACCTGCGCCACGGATTCCTCGCCCGTGACGAGGAGAGCACGGCGCTCGCCCGAGATCGCGGCCAGCGCGCTCAGCAGCAGCGTCGACTTGCCGACGCCGGGCTCGCCACCGAGCAGAACGAGCGAAGCGGGAACGAGGCCGCCGCCGAGGACGCGGTCGAGCTCGGGAACTCCCGTTGCGATCCGGGCCGCTTCCTCGACCTGGACGTCGACGAGCCGGAGCAACGGCTTCGGCGGCGCGGAGCTGCCCGACACCTCGCCGACGACCTCCTCGACGAGCGTGCCGAACGACGAACAGCCCGGACACTTCCCGAACCAGCGCCCGGCCGAGTAGCCGCACTCCGTGCAGCTGAACTGGACCGCGGGCTTCGCTTTCGCCACCCACGCACCCTAGGGCCGGTGCCGGACGCAACGGTCACGGAACGCAGTCCACTTCGTGCCGGTGCGGAAAAACCGCAAAAGGGTTCGGGGTCGGCCCGGCTGCTGCTGCCCCGGCGGGCCGCGAGCATGCCTCCCAATGTCGCATCAAACGCCAAAGTCGAAGGAGGGAACCACCATGAAGAGGTTCCTCGAGATCGGCGGAGTCGCTGCAGGCGTTGTTCTCATCGCTTTCGGTGTCGCCGCGATCGTCATGGGAGTCAACGGCCGGAACACTGTGTCCAGCGAGCTCTCGAGGCAGCAGATCGTCGGACCGCCCGACTTCAGCCCGTCTCTCTACAGGCCGGTCGTTGCGAAATCAGGTGCCAAGGGCATCATCATCCCGACCTGCACCGTCGCGAATCAGCACATCACGAGCGGCTCGCAGGCTCGGTGCTTCGCCCAGTACCTGCAGGACGACGCGCTGATGGCCACGGGCGGCTACTACTTCGCGCAGCAGGGCATTTACACCGCTGCTCCGAACGCGCCTAAGTCGCAGCTCATGCCGGGCGGCGGCACGGACAACTCGAAGTACGCACTGATGGCCAACGGCCAGCCCGTGCAGAACGGCGCGCGTCAGATCTGGACCCTCGAGACAGCGCTGGGAACAGCTCTCAACGCCTCGTATATGGCCGATCAGACGAGCCTCTTCGGCATCGTGGTCGGGATCGCGCTGCTGCTCTCCGGGTTCGGCTTCCTGATTCTCGCTCTCGGCGGAGCGCTGGAGAACGAGTTCTGGGCCTTCAAGCGGCCTGCCGTGAAGAAGGCGCCGGAGGCGACGCCGACACCGCTGAGCGTCTAGCGCAAGAGCCTCACCAGGGACGAGAGGGCGGCCGCCTACGGGCCGCCCTCTTCGTGTCTCAGCCGAGCGGGATCGCGCGCCAGGTCGCGCCGCCGTCCGTCGTCCGCCAGAGCTCCGTCGATGCCGCCGACTGGCTCGTCTGGACGAGGGCGAGCCCGAAGCGCGGCGCGGTGAATTCGACGCCGTCGAGCCCGGCGATGCGGAACGGCGGATGCAGGACCGTCCAGCTCTTGCCGGCGTCGGTCGTGCGTAGGAGCGGCCCGTCGCCGCCGCCGGAGAGGATCGCCGTGCGCGGGGCCAGTGGGAAGATCTCGGCACCGTTCGTCACGGCCGGCAGGTGCGTGCCGCCCGGATCGTGGAACGAGGCGGGGCCGAAACTGCGGCCGCCGTTCGTCGACACGAAGAGCCCGGCCATCATCCCGCTGGGGCAGACGGCCCACACGACGTTGCCGCCCGCGGGGACGACCTGCCCCGGCAGGTCGTAGAAGCACGGCCCCGTCCGCGTTGCGAACGTGCGACCGCGATCGGTCGAGATCGCGAGCGTGGTCGAGTCCTGGCCGCGCCGGGGCGCGCCGAGCAGCCAGACGTCCGAGCCGCGAGCGGCGATCGAGTCCCTGCCAAGGGACGCTTTCACGCCGAGCGTCTTCCAAGCGTCCCGCGCGACCGGCGAGCGCTTGATCTCGATTCCCGAGACGACATAGGCGAAGCCGCCACCGAGCCCAAAGCTGCTCGCGTGCCCATCGGCGCTCCAGCTCCTCCCGCCGTTCCGAGTCACGAACAGGCGACCGCGCGGCACGTAAGCGTAGCCGAGCCGGGCGCTGGCGAATTCGAGAGTCGGAACGCTCCCCTCGGTCGGGAGCGGCGGGAACGCAACCCGCGCGAAGTGCGCGCCGCCGTCGGTCGAGCGGATGAGCGTGTCCCCCTGCCCGAGCACCCAGATGTCGCTCGAACCGAAGGCCGCCGCGGTCTCTGGCCGGAAGCCTTTCGGAACCGCGTGCCCCGCACCCCCGCAGCCCGAGAGCGCAGCGACGAGTGCCGGCGCAAGGAGGACGCGACGCATCGGGCCGGAGCGTACTCCGGCCGGCGCCTTACTCCTCTTCGGCGGCGGGGTCGTCCGAGTGGTCTTCGGCGGAACCTTCCGGCTCCTCGGGGGGAACCGTCACCTTCTCGGGCGTGACCTCGCCCGGGATGAACGTGATGTCCACTTCGTCGCCAGGTTCGCCGTCCTCGTTTCTCGTCCGGCCGACGAGGATCGTCGAGCCAGGTTCGAGCTCGCGTCCGAGCACGAAGTCGGCGAGCGGATCCTCGATCTCGCGCTGAATCGCGCGGCGCAGCGGCCGGGCGCCCATCGCGGGGTCGTAGCCCTTGTCGACGAGCAGCTCCTTCGCCTCGTCGGTGAGCTCGATCGAGACCTCGTGCGTCACCATCTGCTCGCGCAGTCGCTTGAGCTGCATGTCGACGATCGAGAGGATCTCGTCCTTCGAGAGCTTGTGGAAGACGATGATCTCGTCGATCCGGTTGAGCAACTCGGGGCGGAAGACCTTCTTCAGCTCGCCCATGACCCGGCTCTTCATCTCCTCGTACGAGAGCCCCGACTCGTCGCCGAGCGTGAAACCGAAGCCCGTGTTCTTCGAGATCTGGGAAGCGCCGAGGTTCGAGGTCATGATCACGATCGTGTTTCGGAAGTCGACCCGACGCCCCTGTGCGTCGGTCAGCTTCCCCTCCTCGAGGATCTGCAGGAGGATGTTGAACACGTCGGGATGCGCCTTCTCGATCTCGTCGAGGAGCAGCACCGAGTACGGCTTACGGCGCACGGCCTCGGTGAGCTGGCCGCCCTCGTCGTAGCCGATGTAGCCCGGAGGCGAGCCGACGAGCCGGGACACGGAGTGCTTCTCCATGTACTCCGACATGTCGACCTGGATCATCGCGTCCTCTTCGCCGAACAGGAACTCGGCGAGCGTGCGCGCGAGCTCGGTCTTGCCGACGCCTGACGGCCCGAGGAAGATGAACGAGCCGGTCGGCCGCTTCGGGTCCTTGATGCCTGCCCGTGCGCGCCGGATCGACTTCGCGACCGCGACGATCGCCTCCTCCTGGCCGACGACGCGCTTGTGGAGCTCCTCCTCCATCCGGATGAGCCGCGCGGATTCGGCCTCGGTGAGCTCGAAGACGGGGATCCCCGTCCACATCGAGACGATGTCGGCGATGTCCTCGCGGTCGACCTGCGGCTGCTCCTCCTGGTTCTCGGACGAGCGCCACTGCTCCTCGAGCTCCCGCTTCTTCTGCGTGAGCTTGCGCTCCTTGTCGCGGAGAGACGCCGCCTTCTCGAACTCCTGGTTCTCGATCGCGGCTTCCTTCTCCTTGCGGACGCGCTCGATCTCGTCCTCGAGCTCCCGGTAGCGCGGCGGCGCGGACATCGACTTGATCCGCAGGCGCGAAGCAGCCTCGTCGATCAGGTCGATCGCCTTGTCGGGAAGGTGGCGATCCTGGATGTAGCGGTCGGCGAGCTCGGCGGCGGCCTGGAGCGCGTCGTCGGTGATCGTGACGCGGTGATGCGCCTCGTACCGGTCGCGGAGACCGCGCAGGATCTGAACCGTGTCGTCGACCGTCGGCTCCTCGACGCGCACCTGCTGGAAGCGCCGCTCGAGAGCCGCGTCGCGCTCGAGGTACTTGCGGTACTCGTCGAGCGTGGTGGCGCCGATCGTCTGCAGCTCGCCGCGGGCGAGCGCGGGCTTGAGGATCGAGGCAGCGTCGATCGCGCCCTCGGCTGCGCCGGCACCGACGAGATTGTGGAGCTCGTCGATGAAGAGGACGATGTCGCCGCGCTGCTGGATCTCCTTCATGACCTTCTTCAGCCGTTCCTCGAACTCGCCGCGGTACTTCGAGCCGGCGACGAGAGCCGCGAGGTCGAGGCTGTAGATCTGCTTGCCCTTGAGGATCTCCGGCACCTGGTTGGCCGAGATCCGCTGCGCGAGCCCCTCGACGATGGCGGTCTTGCCGACACCCGGCTCGCCGATCAGGACGGGATTGTTCTTCTGGCGGCGCGCGAGGATCTGCATGATCCGCTCGATCTCGGTCTGGCGGCCGACGACGGGGTCGAGCTTCCCTTCCTGCGCCTGCTTCGTGAAGTTCCGGCCGAACTGGTCGAGCAGCTTCGACGACTTCGACTTCTCGCCGGCCGGGCCTCCGCCCGCGCCCGCCTGGCGGCGGCCGGGGCCTGAGAGCATGCGGATGATCTCGTTGCGGATCTTCTCCGCGTCGGCGTCGAAGTCGAGCAGGATCCGGGCGGCGACGCCTTCGTTCTCGCGGACGAGGCCGAGCAGGATGTGCTCGGTGCCGATGTAGTTGTGACCGAGGGAGAGCGCCTCGCGCAGCGCCAGCTCCAGCACCTTCTTGGCGCGCGGCGTGAACGGGATCTGGCCCGTCGTGACCTCGTCTCCCTGGCCGACGATGCGCGCTACCTGGGCGCGAACCTCCTCGACCGTGATGTCGAGCGACTCGAGCACGCGCGCCGCAAGCCCCTCCTCCTCGCGCAGCAGCCCGAGCAGGATGTGCTCCGTGCCGATGTAGTTGTGCTTGAGCGCCCGCGCCTCGTCCTGGGCAAGGACGACGACCTGGCGAGCCCGTTCGGTGAAGCGTTCGAACAAGTCCCTCGACTCTCCTTTCCTCTGTAGAACCGCGATCAGGCGGTCGAAGGTTCGCCCATGGTACTCCACCCCTCCGGCTGTACAGAGTGGGTCAGTCCTTGCTCCGGAGAGCCGGGAAGAGGATCACGTCGCGGATCGCGTCGCGGCCCAACAGCACCATCGCCAGCCGGTCGATCCCGATGCCGATCCCGCCCGTCGGCGGCATCCCGTACGAGAGCGCCTCGACGTAGTCGGGATCGCCGGGCTCCGCCTCGGCCGAGCCCGCCTCCCGCTCCGTCTCCTGCATCCCGAACCGCTGCGCCTGCTCCTCGGGGTCGTTGAGCTCGCTGAAGGCGTTCGCGAACTCCATCCCGCCGACGACCGTCTCGAACCGCTCGACGAGCGTCTCGTCCCCGTCCGTCGTCCGCGCGAACGGGGACAGCTCGATCGGCCAGTCGTAGACGATCGTCGGCTGGATCAGCTCGGGCTCGACGAAGTGGGAGTACGCGTGGTCGGCGAGCTGCGACCACGTGCGGTCGGCAGAGACGTCGACGCCCGCTGACGTGAGCTTCGCGCGCAGCTCCGACTCGTCGCGCGTCCAGACACCGTGCGCGTCGAGCGCCTCGACGAACCGCACCTCCTGGAACGCCGCGAGATCGACGTCGTGGCCGCGGAACGTCGTCTTCGTCGTCCCGATCGTCGCCTCCGCCGCGCGCCGGACGAGCTCCTTCATCCGCGCTGCGGTGTCCTTGTAGTCCGCGTACGCCTCGTACCACTCGACCTGCGTGAACTCCGGCGAGTGCTTGTACGAGTAGCTCTCGTTGCGGAAGTCCTTCGCCAGCTCGTACACCTTCTCCAGGCCGCCGACGATGAGCCGCTTGAGGTAGAGCTCGTCGGCGATGCGGAGGTAGAGGTCGGCGTCGAGCAGCTCGGAATGCGTTACGAACGGCTCCGCGAATCCGCCGCCGTACCGGGGCTGGAGAATCGGCGTCTCGACCTCGACGAAGCCGGCGCCGTCGAGGTAGTCGCGGATCGCGCCCACCATGCGCGCCCGCTTGATCGTCTCGTCGCGCGACTCCTCGTTCATCAGGAGGTCCAGGTAGCGCTTGCGGTAGCGGAGCTCGACGTCGGCGACGCCGTGGAACGTGTCGGGGAGCGGCGCGCGGATCGTCGCGAGCACCTCGAACGTCTCCGCGGCCAGAGACGGCTCGCCGCGCTTCGTCTTCGTCAGCAACCCCTCGACGCCGACGATGTCGCCGAGGCTCACCTCGCCGACGCGTGACGGCTGGGCGAGTACCTGGATCTTCCCGGAGCGATCCACGACATCGACGAACATCAGCTCCTTGCCGGCCACGCGGCGCCCCATTACGCGGCCCGCGACCCGACGACGAGTGGTGCTCGTCGCACCCGCGTCGAGCTGTTCCGCTTCCGCGCGAACGGCGGCGACCTCGTCGCGGTCGGGGAAGCGCTTGGCAGCCGGCATAGCCGCCGAGTCTAGGAGGTCAGGAGGGCTAGCGGACGTAGACCGCGATCTGCAGCCCGGCCACCGACGGCCAGACGAGCGCCCCGAGGACGCGATCGTGGCTCGTCGGGTTGGCCGCTGCCGAGACCACGGGCGGGCCCAGCGCAGGGAACGTGCGGGCCGGACTCCAATGGCTGCCCACGAGGGCCTTCACTCCGGCGAGCTCATGGTTCGCGGTGCGCTGCATCCAGGCGACGAAGCCGCGGCCAGTCGTAGCCGCAACGGACGGGGCCGAGCCGAAGACTGCGGAGCCGGCCGGCGTGAGCGAAACCGCGCCGCCCCAGGCGCTCCCCTTCGCCGACATCGCACGCGCCTGCACATTCCAGCCGCCACCGGAGGTGCTGACCTCCCACGCGGCAAGCCCGAAGCCGTTCGCAGCGAGCGCAGCAGCCTGGAAGCGGGCTGTCTCCTTGGTGGGGGTGAGAACCTGGTGGTGCGAGGAGAAGCTCGAGCCCGTCGTGACCGCGCTCTCGATCACGTGGCCGGTCGCCGCCGACTGCTCCCAGACGGCGGAGGCCTTGCCGCTGCTCGCCGCGACGCTCGGAGGACTCGCGGCATACGTGACCGGTGAGAGCTTCGTCGGGGCGCTGATATGGCCGGCGCGGATGATGCTGCCCCAGACGGCACCGGACGAACTCGTCCAGGAGACAGCCGCGTTGCCGCTGCCGTGCGCGGCGATCCGCGCCGCGTGGGCGTCGTCGGAAGCCGGGGACAGGAAGCGCGGGGCGCTGAATCCGTTCGAGCTCGTGCCCAGCTGCTGCTCGACGATTCGCGTGTGCTTCTTGTAGACGCCTTCCCAGACGACATAGACCGTGCCGGCGTCGTCGACGGCGACCTGCGGGGTGTCCCCGAGGGTCTGCTCGTTGCTGACGATGCCGGTCGAGAGGAGCGTCGTCGCGCCGAAGCCCGACTTGCCGGGGCGCCAAACCCTCACGGCGCCGAAGGTCTTGGACTTCGTCTTCTTCGAGGGCCCCGGAGCAGCCCAGGCGACGGCGAACGTCCCGTCGCCGCCCACCGCGAGCGACGAAGTCGGGAATGTCCCCGTCATCAGCCCGAGCGGACGCTTCTTGATCCCGCCGGTCACGGTAATAATGCCCGCCTCAAGCGCGAACGTCTCGTTGGCCGGGTTGACGTTGTCCCACACGGCCACGGTCGTTCCGGTCGGGCCGGTTACGACCGCCGGGTGGTAGGTCGCCGTGCCGACCTTGACGAGGATTTCCGGCTTGCTCCAGCCGCCTGCGCCGGCTTCGCTGCCACTGGCCGCGGCGGCAAACGCCGCCAGAGACGCGGCGGCGACGAGCAAAAAGAGAGCCACACGCGCCATTGCGGTCACGGTACCAGCGGATTTTCCGGGCTGTTGTGTGAAGCTGGTAAGAACCGCGCCTAGGCGGCCTTGATCTCCATGATCTTGAAGGTCAGAGCCCCGCGCGGCGCGGAAACCTCCACGACGTCGCCCTTCTTGTGGCCCATGATCGCCTTGCCGACGGGCGACTCGTTGGAGAGCTTCATCTCCGCCGGGTTCGCCTCGGCCGACCCCACGATGTGGTACTCGAACTGCTTGTTCGAGGACATGTCCTTCAGGCGCACCTTCGTGCCGACGGACACCTCGCCCGAGCGGATCTCCTTCCTCGTGACGACGCGCGAATTCTTCAGCCGCTCCTCGAGCGTCGCGATCCGCGCCTCGAGATGGGCCTGGTCGTTCTTCGCGGAGTCGTACTCCGCGTTCTCCGCGATGTCGCCGAACTCACGTGCGACGCGGATTCGCTCCGCGACCTCGCGGCGCCGTACGGTCGAGAGCTCCTCGATCTCTGCCTGGAGCTTCTTGTAGCCGTCCGGCGTGAGGATGACTTCCTTCAACGTGCCCTCCTGGCCCTTTCAGAGAAACAGCCGCTGGCGAACTGCCCCGCGGCGGGGGCGGATGGTACCCCCGGCGCGAACGGGCGTCAAACGAGTGCCGGATACCATCCTCCCGTGCCCGTGAACCTGCAGGAAACGTGGTCGATCGGCACGGTCGAGGTGCCGACGCGGATCGTGCTCGCGCCGATGGCGGGAGTCTCGATCCAGGCTTTCCGGCGCCAGGGGCGGCGCTTCGGCGCGGGACTCGTCTGCTCCGAGATGGTCTCCGCCGCCGGCATCGAGCACCGCAACGAACGGACATTCGGCTATCTGCGCGTCGCGGCAGACGAACATCCGCTCGCGATCCAGATCTTCGGCGCCGAGCCGCAGGCGATGGCCGAGGCGGCCCGGATGGTCGAGTCTGCGGGGGCCGACATCGTCGACATGAACTTCGGCTGCCCCGTGAGGAAGGTGACGAAGACGGGCGCCGGTGCGCACCTGATGCAGGATCCCGAGCTCGCGTGCCGCGTCGTCTCCGCTGTGGCCGGCGCGGTCTCGGTGCCCGTGACGGTAAAGATGCGCCGCGGAGTCGAGAACGGTTCCCGCGCGTGTCTGGAGCTCGGGCCGAGGCTCGTCGGCGCGGGCGCGGCGGCGCTCACGCTCCATCCCCGCTCGGCGCAGCAGATGTACACGGGCGAGGCCGACCATTCGCTCACCGCGGAGCTCGTCGAGGCGGTGCCGGTGCCCGTGATCGCGTCGGGTGACGTGACGACGCGCGAGGACGCGATCCGGGTGCTCGAGCAGACGGGCGCTGCAGCGGTGATGGTGGCGCGCGGCGCGCAGGGGAATCCGTGGTCGCTGCGCGAGATGATCGAGGGCGAGGAATTCGCGCCGAGCCGCGAGGAGGTGGCGGCGGAGCTGATCGTCTTCATCCACGAGGCCGTGCGCGAGCTCGGCGAGCAGCGGGCCGTCGGCTTCCTGAAGAAGTTCTACGGCTGGTACCTCGGCCACGGCCGTTTCCCGAAGCCGTTCAAGCAGGAGCTCGTGATGCTGCGGACGACGGACGAGGTCGTGACACGGCTCTACGCCGCCGCGCCCGGTGCCGCTGCGCTCGTCGAGCGGCTCGAAGCCGAGCTGCCGGACCCGGAAGAAGACGTCGTCCTCGAGGGGATGCCGATCTCGGTCTACGGCGGCGGCTAGAGGAAGCTCGCGAGACCTGCGGTCTCGCGAGCTCGAGAAAGGCACTGCGCCGGCGGGAGAGCGCGGTCTCCCGCCGGCTCCGTACTGAAAACTCGCCTGCATCGCCTCATGCCCCGCCTCTCGCTCGAGGCGCGGCCGGTCGTGCGCCTACGGCGCAGGAGCGGCGGCGCGCCACGTGCGGCCTCCGCGCACGCTCGCGCGTGCGCTCCGGCCCTTGACTGCTACTTGTTGCGCTCCCAGATCAGGCGGAGGCCATCGAGGGTGAGGAACGGGACGACTTCGCTCACGGTGCGCGTATGCGGCGCGATCAGCTCCGCGAGGCCGCCGGTTGCGACAGCCTTCGCGTCGACGCCGAGCTCACTGCGGATGGCTCCGACGATTCCATCCACCTGCCCGGCGAAGCCGTAGACGAGCCCAGCCCGCAGCGCCTGCTCCGTCGTCTTCCCGATCGTCTGCGGCGGCTCGACGTAGTCCACCTTCACGAGCCGCGCGGCGCGCGAGAAGAGCGCCTCCATCGACGTCTCGATGCCGGGCGCGAGGACGCCGCCGACGAAGTCTCCGTCCGGGCCGACGACGTCGAAGTTCGTCGACGTGCCGAAGTCCACGACGATGACCGGCGCGCCGAAGCGCTCGCGCGCGGCGACGGAGTTCGCAATCCGGTCGGAGCCGACCTCGCGTGGGTCGTCGTAGTGGATCGCGATCCCGGTGGCGACGCCGGGCCCGACCACGAGGAGGGGCGCGTTCGCCCAGCGCTCGGCGACGTGCTCGTACTCGCGGATCAGCCGCGGCACCGACGAGGAGAGGCAGATCCCCTCGAGCGCCGAGAGGTCGAGAAAGCCGGAGAGGAGCGCACCGAGCTCGTCGCCCGTCCGCTGCGCCTCGGTCGCGATGCGCCAGCGCCGGCCGAGCTCCGGCCCTTCGTAGCAGCCGAAGACCGTCTGCGTATTCCCCACGTCGACCGCGAGCAGCATCGCGGCCGGGAGGCTACTCGTCTTCGAGGCGGAACGGCTCGCCGATCCGCTCGGCAAGCGCCTCGGCCGTCAGCGTCGGCTCGTCGCCCTCGCCGCGCAGCTCCTCGATCGTCACGTCCCCCGACGTGAAGACCTTGGTGCGCGGGATGATCCGCGTCGGCCGGTTCTTGTCCCAGACCCAGACGTCCTCGAGGTCGAGCTGGAAGAACGGCAGCCCGCCCGCGACGGTCGGCGCGGCCTGCTGCACGTCGAGCCTGTTGCAGAGGTACGTCGCGTCCTGCGTGAGCACGCAGTAGCGGAAGAGCGCGAAGACTGCCTGGTACTCCTTCTTCAGCGCGAGCTCGAGCTCGGCCTCGTACTCGTCGAGATCGTCGAGGTGGGACATGGGCGAGTCAGTGTACCCCCGGAACTTCCGCATTCAGCTCGGCTAGGGGCTCGAGGACGAAGGCGCGCTCGTGCAGTCGCGGGTGCGGAACGGTCAGGCCCGGCTCGTCGATCTCCTCGTCTCCGAAGAGCAGAAGGTCGAGGTCGAGCGTCCGTGGTCCATGCTCGCCGGGCACTCGGACACGGCCGAAGCGCCGCTCGGTCTCGAGGAGACGATCGAGCAGCTCCCGCGCGGTGAGCGTCGTCGCCAGCTCCGCTGCTCCGTTGAGGAAAAGCGGCTGCGGACCGACGCCGACAGGCTCGGTCTCGCGGAGCGAGGAGACCGCGACGATCTCGATCCCGTCCTCGGCGCCGAGCGCGGCGACGGCCGCGCGGATCGTCGCCTCCCGGTCGCCGAGGTTGGCGCCAAGCCCGATGAAGGCGCGCGTCACGGCCGCGTCACCGTGACTCCAACCGTCCCCTCGAGCCCGGCCGGCCGCACTTCCGGCTTCCGCACGCGAACTCGCAGGCCCTCGGGGGCGAAGCGTCGCTCGAGCTCGTCGGCGACGGCGCCGGCGAGCGCCTCTAGCAGCGCGAACTGCCGGGAATCGGAGACCTCCTTGACGACGCCCGCGACCTCGACGTAGTCGACTGCGTCCTCGTGCCGGTCGCTCGTGCCGCGGTCGCCGACGTCGAGCTCGACGTCGAAGAGGAAGTCCTGGCCGCGCGCGCGCTCGGCCTCTCCCACGCCGTGGTGGCCGAAGATGCGGAGATCGTGGACGTGGACCGTGGTCATGCGATCGCGCCCACGACCGTCAATGCGTCCACTGTCGGCTTGACGTCGTGGACGCGGAGGACCGTCGCGCCGCGCTCGTACGCGGCGACCGCCGCCGCGACGCTCGCGCCGAGCAGATCGTCGGAACCCGTCAGCTTGCGCAGCGTGCTCTTGCGCGAGAAGCCGACGACGACGGGCCGGCCGAGTGCGAGCAGGACGTCGAGCCGCCGCACGAGCTCGAGGTTGTGCTCGACCGTCTTCCCGAAGCCGATGCCTGGGTCGAGACAGATCCGCTCCTCGGAGATCCCTGCCGCGACGGCGAACGCGAGGCGCTCCTCGAGGAAGGCCGCCACCTCGGCGGCGACATCGCCGTATTGAGGCTCCTCCTGCATCGTCCTCGGAGAGCCCTGCATGTGCATCAGGCAGAGATAGGCGCCGGAGTCGGCGACGACGCCCGCGAGCTCCGGATCCCCGCGCAACGCGGTGACGTCGTTGACCATGACGGCTCCGGCCTCGAGCGCGGCGCTCGCCACCGCGGCCTTCGACGTATCGATCGAGACCGGGACCTCGCCGCCGAGCCGGTCGAGGACGGGAAACACGCGGCTCAGCTCCTCCTCGGCCGAGACCCCGGCCGACCCCGGCCGCGTCGACTCGCCCCCGACATCCACGATCGCAGCGCCCTCCTCCAGCATCCGCCGAGCCGCCGCCGCCGCGATGTCGGGGTCGAGATGGACGCCGCCGTCGGAGAACGAGTCGGGCGTGACGTTGACGACGCCCATCACCGACGGCCGCGGGAAGCGCTCCTCGATCGGGATCACCCGGCGAAGCCTAAGGCCAGTGCGGCAGGCTAGATTCGCACGACGTGACGGCCGCGAGGCGCATTCTCGGAGCACTGCTCTTCCTCACCGGCGTGGTGTGGCTCGGCCAGGGGCTGAATCTGATCCACGGCTCGTCGATGACGGGCAGCTCCTTCTGGGCCGTCATGGGAGGACTGTGCGTGATCGCCGGACTCGGCCTCCTCAGCTGGCCGTGGCGACAGCCGAGCGAATCGTGAAGAGAGCGCTCGCCCTGCTCGCGCTCGTTCTCGTGGCGGCGGCGTGCGGGAGCGGCGGCAGCGCGCGCACCGGCCGGACGGTGACGTTCGAGACCGGCGGCAACTTCCCGACGCTGACGATCGTCGGGACGTACAGCGTCGCCGGCTGCACGCACGACGCGCGAGTCATCGTCGAGAACGCGCATCTCTACTACGCGCACAGCACCGGGCTGCCGGGCCCGGCCGACCTCTACTTCTACGACATGCGCGAAGCGTTCGCGCACTTCCAGGCCGACGACTGCACGAGCAAGCAGCTCGGCGACGCGGTGAGGACCGGACTCAGTTCGACGCAGCGAACGTGGCTGCTCGACAACGTGTCGCGCAACCTCTACGTGGCATTCCGGGCCGCGTTGAACGCCGGCTAGCGCGGACTAGCTCTTGGCGGGATCCGGGCCCTGCATCGCCTGGCCCGGCAGCGGGAACGGCCGCGGGCGCGGCTGGCGCTGGCGCTTCGGCTCCTCCTGCGGCTCGGCCGGAGCCTCGACCGCGGGCGCCTCGTCCGGGAAGACCGTCCCCTCGTCCTCGCCGGCGAGCAGACGCTCGAACTGGTCGCGGTCGATCGTCTCGCGCTCGATCAGGACCGCGGAGATCTTGTGGAGGTCGTCCATGTGCTCGCGGAGCACGGCGAGCGCGAGCTCGTGCGACTCCTCGATCACGCGCCGGATCTCGTCGTCGATCTCGCGCGCGATCTCCTCGGAGTAGTCGGCCTCGGCGCTGTAGTCGCGCCCGAGGAACGGCTGGTCGTAGTTCCGGCCGAGGACGCGCGGGCCGAGCTTCTCGCTCATCCCGAAGCGCATGATCATCTGCTTCGCGGTCTGCGTGACCTTCTCGAGGTCGTTCGCAGCGCCGGTCGTGACCTCGTGGAAGACGATCTCCTCCGCGGCGCGGCCGCCGAGCGTCATCGCCATCTGGTGCATCAGCGCAGTACGGGTGGTGAGGTACCTGTCCTCGGTCGGCAGCGAGATCGTGAGGCCGAGCGCCTGGCCGCGGGAGACGATCGTGATCTTGTGGACGGGGTCGGTGTGCTCGAGGAAGTGGCCGACGAGCGCGTGCCCCATCTCGTGGTACGCGGTGATCTTGCGCTCGTGCTCGGAGAGGAGGCGAGCCTTCTTCTCGGGGCCGGCGACGACACGCATGATCCCCTCCTCGAGCTCCTCCTGCTCGATGATCTTCTTGCCGCGGCGCGCCGCGAGCAGCGCGGCCTCGTTGACGAGGTTCGCGAGGTCGGCTCCGGTGAAGCCCGGCGTGCCGGACGCGAGCGTGTCGAGATCGATCTCCGGCGCGAGCGGCTTGCCCTTCGTGTGCACCGCGAGGATCGCCCGCCGGCCGACACGATCGGGCCGGTCGACGACGATCTGCCGGTCGAAGCGGCCCGGGCGCAGGAGCGCCGGATCGAGGATGTCGGGCCGGTTGGTGGCGGCGATGAGGATGATGTTGTCCTTCATCTCGAAGCCGTCCATCTCGACGAGCAGCTGGTTCAGCGTCTGCTCGCGCTCGTCGTGGCCGCCGCCGAGCCCGGCGCCGCGATGGCGTCCGACCGCGTCGATCTCGTCCATGAAGACGATGCACGGCGCCGCCTGCTTCGCCTGCTCGAACAGGTCGCGCACACGCGAGGCGCCGACGCCGACGAACATCTCGACGAAGTCGGAGCCCGAGATACTGAAGAAAGGAACGCCGGCCTCGCCGGCGACCGCTCTGGCGAGCAGCGTCTTGCCGGTGCCGGGAGGCCCATAGAGGAGAACGCCCTTCGGAATGCGAGCGCCGAGAGCCTGGAACTTCTTCGGGTTCTCGAGGAACTCCTTGATCTCCTGGAGCTCCTCGACCGCCTCGTCGACGCCGGCGACGTCCTTGAAGCCGATCTTCGGCGAGTCGGGCGTCATCCGCTTCGCGCGGGACTTGCCGAAGCTCATCACCTTCGAGCCGCCGCCCTGCACCTGGTTCATCAGGAAGATCCAGAACCCGATCAGAAGGACGATCGGCAAGAGGCCGGTGAGAATCCCCCACCACGGCGAGCTTCCGATCCCCTTCGAGTCGAACGCGATGTGCTCGGTCGTGAGGAGGTTCTGGAACTCGGTCGCCGACTGGTCGGTCGGGTAGTTGACGGCGACCTTCTGGTTGGCGACGGTCGCGTCGATCTCCTGCTTCGTCGGCACGAAGGTGACCGAGGAGAACGCCGCCGGATCCGTCTTCGCCTTCTGGATCAGCTGCGAGTACGTGGTCTTCTGCGTCGGCTGCCCGTGGGTCCCGAGCGTCTGCAACGCCAGCCAGACGAGCGCCGCGATGATGACGAGCGGGAAGAGCGCGCTACGGAAGAAACGATTCACGTAAAGACCTGCGGTGAGGGTACCAGCGCCATGTCCTTGTAACGGGTCGGCGGGCTACGCGGATTCCGGGACGAGCTCCTCGTTGAGCACGCCCACGTACGGGAGATTCCTGTACCGCTCGGCGAAGTCGAGCCCGTACCCGATCACGAACCGGTTCGGGATCTCGAAGCCCGTGTAGCGCACCGGGACGTCGATCTCGCGGCGCGCGGGCTTCGTCAGCAGCGCGCAGACCTCGAGGCTCGCCGGATCGCGGGCCTCGAGATTCCGCATCAGATACGAGAGAGTGAGGCCGGAGTCGATGATGTCCTCGACGACGAGCACGTGGCGTCCGTCGATGTTGATGTCGAGGTCCTTCAGGATCCGGACGACGCCGGAGGAGTCGGTCGCGGCGCCGTAGCTCGAGATCGCCATGAAGTCGATCTCGCACGGGACGGTGAGGTGCCGCATCAGGTCGGCAAGGAAGAAGACGGCGCCTTTGAGGACGCCGACGAGCAGCAGGTCGCGGCCCTGGTAGTCCGCGGAGATCTCCGCGCCCAGCTCGGCGATCCGCCGCTGCAGCGGCTCCTCCTCGATCAGGATCTCGCCGACGGCGCGCTCCAACTCAGTGGCGGACAGCGTGCACCTCCGGGTGCTCGACGATGCCGGGCACCGCCACGACCTCGTCCCCGCGCACGACGAGCGGCCACGCTTCGCGCTCCGAGCGGGGCACCTTCGCGTCGACGAACACGTCCTGGATCTTGCGCCTCCTCCCCGCGAGCCGGTCGCCCGGCTTCCATCCCCGCACTCTAAGGCCTGGCAGCTCGGAGCGGATGAGCCAATTTCCCCAGCGCACCTCGCCGGCTAGCTCGACCGGGCCCTGCTCGAGCCAGAGCCGCTCATGCTCGCGGACGGCCTGCAGGCCGCCACCGAGATCGACCCGTTTCGAGCCGGCCGGCGCGGCCAGAAGCTCGGCGAGCGCAGGCGGCAGCGTCTCGCGCGCGTCGAGCGCGCGCAGGAGGTTCTCGTCCGCAGCTGGGTGAAGCCGGCGCAGGAGCGGCAGGATCTCGTCCCGGATCAGGCCGCGCTTCGTGTCCTTGTTCGTCGCGTCGGTGCGGAACGCGAGGTGGTGCGCACGGCAGTACTCCTCGGTGTCCTCGCGCCAGACCGGCAGGAGCGGGTGGACGGCGTGAGAGCTGCGCGGCGCGATCCCCGTCGGCGTGCCGCGGGAGACGAGCCGGTAGAGGATCGTCTCCACCTGGTCGGAGGCGGTGTGCCCGGTCGCCCTGAGCTTGTGCCAATTTGTCACTTGGTAGCGGAGGTCGCGGAGAGCGGCCTCGCTGAGGCCGTTTCCGTCCGCCTCCACGACCTCGGCGCCGAGCGCCTCCGCACAGAAGCGGGCGTCCTCGTCGGACTCTTCGCCCCGCAGCTTGTGGTTGACGTGGACGGCGGAGGAGCGGTAGCCGAGCGCGCCGAGGACGTGCCAGAGGCAGGTCGAATCGGCACCGCCCGAGACCAGGCAGGTCACCGCGCCGCCGGGCGCGATCAGCTCGTGCTCGCGGACGAACCGGTCGACGCGCTCGCGCAGCTCCTCCATCCGTCGATTGTGCCGCGTGCTCAGAAGATGAGCGAGCGATACGTCAGTTCCCGCGTCATCCCGATCGCGTCGTAGAGCCGCAGGGCCGGCGTGTTCTCGGGCCGGACGAAGAGGCAGACCGTCGGCGCGTGCTCGAGCAGCAGCCGACAGAGGTCGGACAGCCCGCGGCGGGCATAGCCCCGGCGCCGCGCTTCGGGGTCGACCCAGACCTGCTGGAGCTGCACCGCGCCCGGCGTCCAGGCTGAGGCTTCCGCCTTGAAGCGGATCACCCCGTCCTCGACCCAGAGCCACGACCGGCCCTCTTCGATCTGCTGCTGCGTCCGCCAGCGGAAGCCGTCGGGGTCGCGGCCCAGCGGGTCGATGCCGATCTCCTCACGGTGCGCGGCGGCGCAGGCCGGCACGAGCAGCGGGAGGTCGAACAGCCGCGCCGGCCTCAGTCCCGTCTCGCCGGGCTCCGGCTGCTCGCGCAGCGCGTACACCGGCTGGCCGGGGCGGTCGTCGCGCGGAGCCGGCAACGCATCCCTTGCTTCGTCCCACAGCTCGCCCACCGCGCGTTCCTCACCGATCAGCATTCGCGCGCCGCCGCGGGCCGCGGCCTCCGCGAAAACGCCGCAGCCGTCGCCCGACGGGACGATGTTCGCGCCGACGTGGCACAACGCGGTCAGGCGGCCGTCGCCGCCGGCCGCCGCCGCGAACCGCCCGAGCCCGCGGCGGGCGACGTCCTCGAGGAAGACGCGCTCGACCGGATCTTCGGCACAGAAGTCGAGGATCTGCTCCTGCGAGGGCGAGAGGGTCTCGCTCATCGGTTGATATTCACACCGATAAAGTCGCGCCATGCCAATCCATCTCCGTGCCGAGCCCGGCGACTACGCCGAGGCCGTCCTCCTTCCCGGCGACCCGCTGCGCGCGAAGTACATCGCGGACACGTACCTCCAGGACGTGAAGCAGGTGAACGAGGAGCGCGGGCTCCTCGGCTTCACCGGGACGTGGGAGGGAAAGCCGGTCTCGGTCCAGGGCACCGGCATGGGCTGCCCGGGCGCGACGATCGTCTTCGAGGAGCTGATCCAGCTCGGCTGCAAGCGGCTGCTGCGCGTCGGCACCTGCGGAGGGCTGCAGGCGCACCACCAGCTCGGCGACCTGATCGTTGCCCTGACGGCGGTTCCCGCCGACTCGACGGCGATGCACCTCGTCGGCGGCGAGCCGCACTGCCCGACCGCTTCGTGGGATCTCATCCACGAGGCCGTTCACGTGGCGAAGGAGATGGGCCAGCCGATGCACGTCGGCCCGATCGTCTCGAGCGACGTCTTCTACAACCCGCACGAGGGGCAGTACGAGCGCTGGTCGAGCCGCGGCGTCCTCGGCGTCGAGATGGAGGCGGCCGCACTCTTCACCGTCGCGGCGATCGGCGGTATCGGGAAGGCGCCGGGCATCAAGGCCGGCTGCCTCCTCACCGTCTCGGACATCATCGTCGAGGGCGTGTTCACGCGGATCACCGACGAGGAGCTGCGCGCGGCCGTCGACCGGATGACCCGCGTCGCGCTCGCGACCGTCACCGGCGATTAAAGAGCCGCTGTTCCTCGTCAACCCGGCCTCCGGAAACGGAGCGACCGGCAAGCGCTGGCCCGATCTGCGGCGGCGCGCGGCGGAGCTCGGCCTGAGCGGCGACGAGGTGCTCTCGGAGTTCCCGGGGCACCTCGCGCAGGCGGCGCGCGAGGCCGGCGACCTCCTCCTCGTCGTCGTCGGCGGCGATGGGACGGTGAACGAGGTCGTCAACGGCGCCGCAGGGGTGGTCGCGGAGATCGCCGTCCTCCCCAACGGCACCGGACAGGACTTCGGCCGCACGCACGGGATCCCGTCCGCCTTCGACGCCGCGGTTCGCGTGGCGCTCGAAGGCGAGACGCGCACGATCGACATCGGCCGGGTGGAGGTCGGCGGCGAGACCCGCTATTTCGCGAACGTCGGCTCCGCCGGGATGAGCGGCGCCGTCGCGCGGCGCGCGAACGCGATGTCGAAGCGTCTCGGCGGCCGCGCGACGTTCTTCTACGCGCTCACGCGCGAGTTCCTCGCCTGGCGGAACACCGAGGTCGTCGTTCGGCTCGACGGCGGCGAGGAGCGCCGCGGCCCGATGCACGACGTGATCGTGGCCAGCGGCCGCTGGCACGGCGGCGGCATGCAGCTCGCACCCGAGGCGAGCCAGGACGACGGGCTGTTCGACGTCGTCTTCATCGGGGACGTGAACAAGCTCGACTTCCTCACGACGGCGCCCAAGCTCTACAGCGGCCGCTACCTCGGGCATCCGAAGGTCGACCATCTCCGCAGCGCGAGCGTCACGATCGAGGCTGCCCAGCCTCTGCCGGTCGAGGTGGACGGGGAGCCGATCGGAACGACGCCGGCGCGGTTCGAAGTGGTGTCCGCCGCGCTGAACGTCCGTGTCCCGCGCGCGTAGCAGCCTCGGACTCGCGCTCGTCGCCGCGGCGTTCGCGGCGCTCGCGGGGCTCGTCGCCTCGGGAGCCGTCAACGGGCTCGACCAGTGGGCCTGCGACCACGCGATGCCGCTCGCCGGCAGACCCGGCGCTCCGCCCACGTTTCTCGAGTCGATCGTCCCGCTCTTCCACGCGGGCTGGCATCCGCTCGGCGTCGCGATCACGGAGGTCGTCACGCTCCCCGGGCAGGTCCTCGTCTCGCTCGTGCTCGTCGCCCTGGCCGCGTGGAAGCTGCGAGCGCCCGTCTGGCCGGCCGCGTGGCTCGGAGCGACCGTCGTGGAGGTCGGGATCCGCCACCTCCTCACGCGTCCGGCGCTCTACCGCCAGGGCATCCACGCGGCGGCGTTCGACTCCTCCTGGCCGAGCGGCCACGCACTCCGCTGCGCGCTCCTCGCGGCGGTGGTCGCCGCCGCGTGGCCCCGCTTCCGCTGGGCGCTCGCCGCGTGGCTCGTCGCGGCCGTCGTGCTGCTCGAGCTCGCCGGCGCCCACACGCCGACGGATCTCGCCGGAGGCCTGCTACTCGCTCTTCTTGCGGGCGGGGCGGCGCGAGCGGCCGGTGCCCGTCGACAGCCCTGAGACCTTCCTCTCGAGGGCGCTCAGCCGGCGCTCCAGCTCCTCGTAGCCCTTCGTGCGGCGCTGCAGCTCGTCGACCCGGTCGCCGAGACCCTTGAGCGCGTGGATGACACGGTCGGCGCCGGGCGCGTCGGCCAGCCGCTGGATCGCCTCCTCGCTGAGATCGGCCAGCCGGCCCAGCAAGTCCTGTTTCCGCTCTGCCATCGCTCCTCCTCGTCCGGGTTAGGCGACCATACCGAGCGCTTCGAGGTAGAGGGCGGCGACTCGGCTCGGAGCGTAGGTGCCGCGGATCTTCTCGATCGTCTCGGCCGACGGGACGTGGCGTTCCCGGTCGCGCAGAACGGAATCCAGCAGACCGGCCAGCTCGTCCGGATCGAGCGGATCGTCGACGTACGAAGCGAGGCCGAGCGTCGTCTCGGGCAGTGCGCCGCAGCGGGTCGTGACGGTGGGGATGCCGAAGCCCATCGCCTCGACGGCCGGCATCCCGAAGCCCTCGAAGAGCGACGGAAGGACGAAGACCGAGGCACCGCGGTACCAGGCGCCGAGCGTGGCGTCGTCCACACCGCCGACCTGCACGATCCGATCCGCGACGGGCGACTCCGCAAGGGCCTGCACGAGGCGGTCCTCGCCGATCACCGATCTCAGCGCGGCCCGCTCCGGCCCCACGAGCACGAGCCGCAGGTCGGCGAGACCCGGACTCTGCTTCAGCCGCCCGAAGGCCCGTACCAGGGTGTCGAGGTTCTTGTGCGGATAGTGGGCAGCGACCGCGAGGACGTAGGGATAGGACGCCGACGGCGCGTCTCCGTCCGAGAACCGCTCCCAGCTGACCGGGTTCGGGATCACGACGATCCTGTCCGCCCATTTCCTGCCGTGGACGGAGACGAGGTCCTCGCGCACGGAGCTCGAGATCGCGACGACGACGTCCGCGACGCGCAGGGTCGTCCCCTGGGCAAGATCGAGCCACCGCCGCTTGCGCGCGGAGAAGAGCTCGGGGTAGTGGACGTGCTGGAGGTCGTGGATGACGCCGCACGTTCGCCGTCCCCGCGTGACGACCGGCGGGACGAAGTAGTTCGCGCCGAGGAACGCGTCGTACGACCGCCTCCGCACCGCAGCTGCGTACGAGGCGGCTGCGAAGCGGTCGAGCCGGCGCGGAGCCTCGAACAGCTCGACCCCAGCGGCGCGATCCCACTCGCCGGCCCGCGCGAGAACCTCGACCGGGACGCCGTGCTCGCGCAGCCCCCCGACGAGATTGCGCAGCATGTGCTCGGCGCCCGGGATGCCGCCGCGACGAATGAAGGTTGCGTCGATTGCGAGCCGCTCGACCGTCACCGCAGCATCGTAGAGTTGGCCGGTGGAGGGCTTCACCTTCTCGACTCCCGTCCGCGTCCGCTTCGCCGACACCGACGCGCAGGGGATCGCCCACAACGCGGCGTACCTCGTCTGGTTCGAGGTCGCGCGCGTCGAGTACCTCCGCGAGTTCGCCGGCGGCTACCAGGCCTTGCGCGACCACGGGATCGAGGCGATCGTCCTCGAGTCGCTCTGCCGCTACCGGATTCCCGCCCGCTTCGACGACGAGCTCGTCCTCCACACCCGCTGCGTCGGGCTGCGCGGCGCGCGCTTCCGCTACGAGTACGCGATCACGCGCGGCGACGAGACCGTGGCGGACGGGCACACCGAGCACGCCTGCGTCGACGCGCGGACGATGCGGCCGACCCGCGTCCCCGCGTGGCTCGTCGAGGCGATCCGCGACGCCGAGGGAACTAGCCCTTCGGCATGAAGATCTCGCGCGCGATCACGAGGCGCTGGATCTGCGACGTCCCCTCGTAGATCTGGAACAGCTTCGCGTCGCGCATGAGCTTCTCGACCGGGTACTCCTTGATGTAGCCGTAGCCGCCGAAGACCTGCACGGCGTCGGTCGTGACCTTCATCGCCGTGTCGGCGGCGAACCGCTTCGCGAACGAGGAGTAGAGGGTCGCCTTGCGTCCGTAGCCCTGGTCGAGCATCCACGCCGCCTGCCAGCAGAGGAGGCGCGAGGCCTCGATCTCCGTGGCCATGTCGGCGATCATGAAGTTGACGCCCTGGTGCATCGCGATCGGGACGTCGAACGTCACCCGCTCCTTCGCGTACGCGACCGCGTGGTCGTACGCCGCCTGCGCCACCCCGACGGCGCCGATCGCGGTTCCCGGACGCGTCGCGTCGAGCGTCGCCATCGCAATCTTGAAGCCGTCGCCCTCCTCGCCGATCCGGTTCTCGACGGGAACCCGGACGTCCTGCAGCGCGAACGCCGACGTGTCGGTCGCGCGCTGGCCCATCTTGTCGAGGTGCTTCTCGACCGTCACGCCCGGCGCGTCCATCGGAACGACGAAGCACGACATCTCCTGCTTGCCCGTCTTCGCGAAGATCGTCGCCCAGGCCGCGTAGCCGGCGTTCGTGATGAACGTCTTCGAGCCGTTGAGGACGTACTCGTCGCCTTCGCGCACCGCCGTCGTCTTGAGGGAGGCGACATCCGACCCCGCGCCGGGCTCGGACAGCCCGAACGAGCAGAGGATCGGCGCCTCGAGGAGCGGCGTCAGCCACGTGCGCTTCTGCTCGTCCGACCCGAAGCCGATGACCGGGCCGGCGCCGAGACCGTTCGCGGTGATCGACGTGCCGATCCCCGAGCAGCCCCAGTACAGCTCCTCGCCGACGATCATCCCGTCGAAGGCCGGAAGCGCGGGACCGCCGTACTCCTCCGGCACGTGAAGATTCATCAGACCGAGCTCGTGCGCCTTCGCGATCACCTCTGCCGGGTGGCGCATCTCGGCGTCGCACTCGGCCTCGAGCGGCCGGATCTCCTTCTCGGCGAACTCGCGGGCAAGCCGCCGCAGCTCCTTCTGCTCCTCGGTCAGGGAGAAGGAGACGCCTGTAGCCGTCGTCTCGTCGATGGCGACCATCTGGGGAACCTCCGCGAAGGTTGATTGAACAGTCAGTCAACATTACATTCCCCGCCGGAAACCCGCATGAAACCGTACGATGCGCCTGTGGCGACGACGTCCCGCAAGACTCAGCTCGACCCGCTCGACTACCTCGCGATCGACGCCCTCCTCTCCGACGAGGAACGCGCGATCCGCGACACCGTCCGCCAGTTCGTCACGGAGAAGGTCAAGCCGTACGTCGGGGAATGGTTCGAGCGCGGCGAGCTGCCGCTCGAGCTGATCCCCGAGCTCGCTTCGCTCGGCTTGTTCGGCATGCACCTGGAGGGCTATGGCCTCCCCGAGGCGAGCTCGGTCATGTACGGGCTCGTCTGCCAGGAGCTCGAGGCGGGCGACGCCGGCATCCGCAGCCTCGTCTCGGTCCAGGGCTCCCTCTCGATGTACGCGATCTGGAAGTGGGGCTCGGAGGAGCAGAAGCAGCGGTGGCTCCCCGCGATGCACGCCGGGGAGAAGATCGGCTGCTTCGGATTGACCGAGCCCGACGCCGGCTCCGACCCGGGATCGATGCGGACGACGGCGAAGCGCGGCGGCTCCGACTGGATCCTCAACGGCACGAAGATGTGGATCACGAACGGGTCGATCGCCGACGTCGCGGTCGTCTGGGCGCGCACGGAGGACGGCGAGATCAACGGCTTCCTCGTCGAGAAGGAGATGCCGGGATTCGAGGCGCCGCTCATGCACCACAAGCTCTCGCTGCGGGCGTCGGTCACGTCCGAGCTCGTCCTCAAGGACGTGCGCGTGCCCGAGGAGAACCGCTTCCCCGAGGTCTCGACGCTGCGCGGCCCGCTCTCCTGCCTGAACGAGGCCCGCTTCGGGATCGTCTTCGGCGTCGTCGGCTCGGCGCGCACCTGTCTCGAGACGGCGCTCGACTACGCGAAGGAACGGCTCGTCTTCGGCAAGCCGATCGCCGGCTACCAGCTGACGCAGCAGAAGCTCGCGGAGATGGCGCTCGAGGTGAACCGCGGCTCGCTGCTCGCGCTCCACCTCGGCCGCATGAAGGACGAGGGGACGCTGCGGCCCGAGCACGTCTCGATGGGGAAGATGGGCAACGTCCGCGGCGCGCTCGACGTGGCCCGCACGGCGCGCTCGATTCTCGGCGGCAACGGGATCACGCTCGAGTATCCGGTCATCCGCCACATGAACAACCTCGAGACCGTCCTCACGTACGAGGGGACGCACGAGGTGCACACGCTCTCGGTCGGCAAGGCGCTGACCGGCGAGAACGCGTTCCGCTAGGCAAGGCCCGGGCCCTCCGGCGGCGGGAGCGGGCTCTGCGGGAGGCCCTCGCGCGGCTCGCCCTCGTTGTACGCCGACGGCGCCACGTCGTTCGGGCCGTCGGGATAGAAGACGCTCGCGAGCCGCTGGATGTGGAGCCGGCCCGGGCCGAGCTCGTACTGGCCGCCGCCGTACATCCGGATCCCGCGCTCCTCACACGCCTCGATCGTCTCGAGCAGCTCGCTCACCGTCCCGAAGCGCGACGGCTTGACGTTGAGCCAGCGCGGCTCGAGCGGCAGGCCGTCGAGGTCGGCGAGCGAGTGGACCGGCGCGTCGAAGCTCAGCCTGTCCTCGGCGCCGGCGAGCGCATCGCGGAGACCGTCCTCGAGCCACGCGTCCTCGATCACGACGTCGGGCAGCTCCTCGACGACCGCGCGATAGAGCTCGGGATCGGGGAGAAGATCGACGCTCGTGCCGCGGTAGTACGCCTTCAGGTCGACGACGCGCACGCGGTCGAGCGCGTGCAGGCGCCGGAGAAGCTCGCGATCCCAGTCGCCCTCCGCGTCGAGCTTGAACTCGAGCTCCGGTGCGACCGCGAGCCAGCGCTCGGGATCGGCGCGGGTGGAGACGACGAAGCGGACGGGGCGCTCGCTGCGGCCGAGCGCAGCGCCGAGACCGAGCTCGTTCTGGCGGAGCGCGAGATCGAGCGCCGCGCTCTCGAACGCCCAGCGCCGGTAGCCCTCGGCGAGCGACTCGTGCCCGTCGAGCTGACGCGAGAAGTCCTCGAGGCTCCACGTTCCCGCGAGCATCAAATCGTCCGGCACGCCGTCGTGGAAGGAGGCGTCGTACGTGACGTCCTCCCCCTCCCCGCTCGCTCCGTCGCCGGCGAGCGCGACGGTCGTCGTGACCCGCGTCCAGCCCGACGGCGTCTGCGACTCGCGCCGCTGAAGCGCGTAGCCGTCGACGCGGAGCTCGAGATCCGCGACCGAGTCCCAGAGCGACATACTCCGAGCATATGAGGAAGGGGCTGATCGCGACCGCGGTGGCGTCGCTCGCGCTCGCCGCGCCCGCCGCCGCGGGCCTGCCCCGGGTCGGCACGCTCGTCCCGGGCCGCTCGCTCGGAGGCGTCCGGCTCGGCGAGACGCAGCACGCCGTCCGCGCTTCGCTCGGGAGGTTCTACGGCGTCTGCACCGATTGCGCCCGCCCGACGTGGTACGTGACGTACGGACCGTTCGACAAGCGGGGCCTCGCGGTCGAGTTCGCGCGCGGCCGCGTGTGGGCCGTCTACACGCTCTGGGAGCCGATCGGCTGGTACGCGACGAACGGTCTCCATCTCGCCGCGACGCCGCTCGAGGTGCACTCGCGCGCCGGCGGGCTCCGCACGATCACCTGTCCGGGCTACGACGCGCTCGTCCAGGATTCCGGGCAGGCCCGATCGGTCTATTACCTCTACCAGGGCGGGCTCTGGGGATTCGGCCTCTTCCACCGCGGCGCCGGGCCGTGCCGATGATCGAGCTGGCCGATGTCGAGGCCGCGGCGGAACGGCTCCGCGGCGTCGCCCACCGCACGCCTGTCTTCACGTCGCACACCCTCGACGACCGGACCGGCGCGAGCGTCCACGTCAAGGCGGAGTGCTTCCAGCGCGGCGGCGCCTTCAAGTTCCGCGGCGCCTACAACAAGATCTCGTCGCTGGAAGAGGACGCGCTTCGCCGCGGCGTGCTCGCCTACTCGTCCGGCAACCACGCGCAGGCCGTCGCCCTCGCGGCGGCGCTGCTCGGTTCCCGCGCGACGATCGTGATGCCGGAGGACGCGCCCGCGGCGAAGCTCGAGGCGACCCGTGGCTACGGCGCCGAGGTCGTGCCCTACGACCGCTGGACCGGGAATCGCGAGGAGATCGGCGCGAGCCTCGCCGCCGAGCGCGGCCTCGAGCTCGTCAAGCCGTACGACGACCCGCTCGTCATGGCCGGCCAGGGAACGGCCGCGCTCGAGCTGCTCGAAGATCAGCCGGGGCTCGACCTCCTCCTCGCCCCGATCAGCGGCGGCGGGCTCATCGCCGGCTGCTCGACCGCCGCGAGGGCGCTGCGACCGGGCATCCACGTCGTCGGAGTCGAGCCCGAGGCGGGCGACGACACGCGCCGGTCTCTCGCGGCCTGCGAGCGCATCCGGATCGACGTCCCGCGCACGATCGCCGACGGCCTGCAGGCGACGGAGCCGGGCGAGCTGACGTTCGAGGTGAACCGGCGCCGCGTCGACGAGATCGTGACCGTGTCGGACGAGGAGATCATCGCCGCGATGGCGTTCCTCTACGACCGGATGAAGCTCGTCGCGGAACCGAGCGGAGCCGTCGGCGTCGCTGCGCTGCTGAGCGGGAAACTCGACGCGCACGGCCGCTCGGCCGGCGTGATCCTCTCCGGCGGGAACTGCGGTGCGGCGCGGTTCGCGGAGCTCGTCAGCCCGTCGGCGTGAGCAGCCCGTTCAGGGTGACCTCGAACAGCGTCCGCTCGGCGACGGCGACGTCCTCCTCACCGGACGGCAGGCGTCCGAGCACCCAGCCCGTCAGCACTTCGTCGATCCCGCCGTAGACGACCGTCGCCGCGATGCGCGCGTCGATCTCCGGCCGAAACTCGCCGCGCTCGACGCCCCGCGCGATCACGCGCTCGATCAGCTCGATCGGCTGGGCGAGCTCGCCGATGCGCTCCGCGAGCTCCGGGCTGCGGCCGAACTCCTGGATCACGACGCGGACGACGTCGGGCAGATGGAGCCACGTGCGGAGGATGATCGCGGCGATGTGGCGGAGTTGGTCCGCCGCCGGCTCGTCGGTCTCCTCGACGCTGCCGATCCGCTCGAGGAGCACGCTCCAGTTCTCGTGGAAGACGGCCTCGAGAACCTGGTCCTTCGACTTGAAGTAGTGGTAGAGAAGGCCATGCGCGACGCCGGCTTCCTCCGCGATGTCGCCGACCCGGCTGGCGTGGAAACCCTTGCGTGCAAAGACGCGCACGGCGGCGTCGAGAAGTTGCCGCCTCTTGTCCTCCACCGCAGCTGAACGCTCGTTCAAGCCGCCTGAGGCTACACCTCCTGCGGTCGCTAGTCACGCGCCGCGTATCCTGATGCACAGCATGAAGCGGGCCTCCCTGCTGGTGGTTGCGCTCCTCGCCCTCGTGCTCGCGGGCTCGGCCGGGGCGACGACTTCGCAGCCGCGCGTGCTCGCGATCACCTTCGGGCCCGATCTCGAGATCAACCCCGTCACCCAGGGCTACCTGACGAGCGAGCTCTCGCACGCCGCGAGCGCGGGTTACGACGCCGCGGTCATCCTCCTGGACACGCCCGGCGGCCTCTCGACCTCGATGAAGACGATCTACGAGGCCGAGCTCGCCTCGAAGGTGCCCGTGATCGTCTACGTGTCGCCCGAGGGCGCCCGCGCCGCCTCGGCCGGCGTCTGGGTCTCGCAGGCGGCGGACGTGCTCGCGATGTCACCGGACTCGAACATCGGCTCCTCGACCCCGATCGACTCGAGCGGAGCGAACCTCGGCTCGGACCTCCGCCGCAAGGTGATCAACGACGCGGTCGCCTCGCTCACCGCGCTCGCGCAGACCCATCACCGCAACACGAAGTGGCCGGCGCGGGCGATCCGGGTCGCGTCGAACCTCACGGCGCAGCAGGCGCTGAAGATGAACGTCATCGACCTGATCGCGCCGTCGCTGCCGGCACTCCTCGACAAGCTCCAGGGCTACAAGACGAAGGACGCGCAGCGGCCGTTCACGCTCCACCTCGCCGGCGCGACGATCGACTACGTCAAGCCGGGATTCGTCACGCGCTTCCTCAACACGATCATCGACCCGAACCTGATCAGCCTGCTCTTCCTGCTCGGGCTGATCGGGATCGGCTTCGAGATCTTCCACCCCGGCGTCGTTCTGCCGGGAGTCGTCGGCGCGGTGAGCATGATCATGGCCCTCTACGGCTTCTCGGTGCTGACGCCGAGCTGGGGCGGAATCGTCCTGATCATGCTCGGGATAGCCCTGTTCATCGTCGACGTCCACGCGATGACGCACGGCGTGCTCACGATCGCCGGGCTGATCTCGCTCGGCTTCGGCCTGGCGCTGCTCTTCCAGAACCAGCCGGCGGGCTACCACGTGAACACGTGGCTGATCGTCGGCATAGGCAGCGCCATCGGCGCCTTCTGGGCCTTTGCGCTGAGCAAAGCGATGGCCGCGCGCCGGCGCCCGGTCGTGACGGGAATCGAGGGGATCATCGGGCAGAAGGCCAAAGTGCGCGGCCCGGGGCTCGTCTTCGTCGACGGCGCGCTGTGGAAGGCGAAGGCAGCCGACGACTCCGAGCTCGTCCCCGGCGAAGAGGTCGAGGTCAAGGCGGTCAACGGGCTCGTGCTCACAGTGCAGTCCTAGGAGTAGGATCGAGGCATGCTCGGATTCGTCCGTGTTTTGAGGGAGTACGAGAGGGCGGTCATGTTCCGCCTCGGCCGCCTGATCGACATGAAGGGCCCGGGCGTCGTCTGGAAGATCCCGATCGTCGACCAGATCGTGAAGGTCGACCTGCGGACGATCACGCTCAACATCCCGCCGCAGGAAGTCATCACGAAGGACAACGTCCCGGTGCGGGTCAACGCGGTCGCGTATTTCAAGATCGTCGACCCGAAGGACGCGATCGTCCAGGTCGAGAACTTCATGGTCGCGACCTCCCAGATCGCGCAGACGACGCTGCGGTCGGTGCTCGGCCAGCACACGCTCGACGAGCTGCTCTCCGAGCGGGAGAAGATCAACGAGATCCTGCAGGGGATCATCGACCAGGCGACCGGCCCGTGGGGGATCAAGGTCTCGATCGTCGAGGTGAAGGACGTCGAGATCCCGCAGGGGATGCAGCGGGCGATGGCGCGCCAGGCGGAGGCCGAGCGCGAGCGGCGCGCGAAGATCATCAACGCCGAGGGCGAGTTCCAGGCGGCGGAGAAGCTGAAGGATGCGGCGGTCGTGATCGAGGAGCACCCGATCGCGCTGCAGCTGCGCTACCTCCAGACGCTGCTCGAGATCTCGAGCGGGACGAC